>Ga0180015_1000153_pt1 | contig 20485 bp, 22 predicted proteins | sample KR13_S2_MetaG_FD_116508 | JGI IMG/M metagenome (GOLD analysis project Ga0180015, IMG submission 116508) | Groundwater microbial communities from the Olkiluoto Island deep subsurface site, Finland - KR13_S2_MetaG | ecosystem: Environmental > Aquatic > Deep subsurface > Groundwater | place...
CGGTGCTGGTCTCCTATGCGGATGATTTCGTCGTCCTCTGTCGCCGTGGAGCGGAAGAGGTGCTTGAAATCACCAGGCGCTGGATGGATCAAATCGGCCTTGAGCTCAACCTGGACAAGACTGTGTTACGGAACGCGCAAGAGGAGCACTTCGACTTCCTCGGGTACACCTTCGGACCCGTCTACTATGAACCAACCGGCGTCAGATATCTTGGGGCCACGCCCTCAAAGAAAGCGGTGAAGAGGCTCCGACGGTACATAAGGGAAGTCCTGCGACCCGGGAACATGGACCCATGGGAGGAAGTGGCGGTAAAGCTCAACAGGAGACTTGTGGGCTGGGCCAATTACTTCTCCTACGGTACCATATCGAAGACGAGGCGCGGGGTAGACTTCTATGTGCAGGACCGGGTCCGCCACTTCTTGAGGAGGAGGATGAAGATTGACGATAGGGGCACTGCGAAGATACCGGAGGAAAGGGTATTCGGGAAACTGGAGGTCTTGTCCGTCCGGAAGCTACCTCGCAAGAGCTATGCGCATGCTTTGTAGTGAAACCTGTCCGAGAGCCCGGTGCGTTAGTAGCGCACGCCGGGTTCGATGAGCGCTCGCGGGAAACCGGGTATGGCATCCGGGACTGAGGCCCTGGCCGAAAGGCGCAGGGATTGTATCCACCCGGAGCCTGTTACCGTGGCGCCTGCGTTCGACTCTACTATAATTGTTGGGTCGGGGGTTTGATAAGGGGAATTCCGGTTATAGCCTGAAGGCCTTTTTGCAGAAGTTTGTAGGCCACGGCTCAACACATGGGGCACAAGGGGAAACAACGGCAGCTACAAACGGGGGGTAACTCATGAAGTCAAAGACCCTGGCCTTTGCAACGCTTATGCTCGTCACGGCCTTCCTGCTCATGCAGGCGATAGCGCCACTTGCGGCGCTGGCCGGCACGAGCTGGACCGACACCGGTGGAGGACTCTCGGGCTACACCATCTACTCCCTCGCCTACGACTCAGTCCACAACGTGCTCTACGCGGGGACGGGGAGTATCGGAGTCTGGAAATACGACGGCACGATCTGGACCAACACCGGTGGAGGGGTCTCGGGCTACTCCATCCCCTCCCTCGCCTACGACTCCACCCACGACGTGCTGTACGCGGGGACGTCCAACGGAGTCTGGAAGTACGACGGCACGATCTGGACCGACACCGGTGGAGGGGTCTTGAGCTGCATCTTCTCCCTCGCCTACGACTCGAGCCACAACCTGCTCTACGCGGTGGCGTCCAACGTGGAGACGAACAGCTACGGAGTCTGGAAGTACGACGGCATGATCTGGACCGACATCGGTGGAGGACTATCGGGCTACTCCATCTCCTCCCTCGCCTACGACTCGAGCCACAACCTGCTCTACGCGAATGCGTCCAACGTGGAGACGAACAGCTACGGGGTCTGGAAGTATGACGGCATGAGCTGGACCGATACCGGTGGAGGGGTTTCGGGCTGCACCCTCGCCTACGACTCAACCCACAACCTGCTCTACGCGGGGACAGAAAAGGGGGTCTGGAAGTACGACGGCACGATCTGGACCGACACCGGTGGAGGACTATCGGGCTACTATATCCCCTCCCTCGCCTACGACTCAAGCCACAACCTGCTCTACGCTGGCTGTTATGATCCTTCTGGGGGTCCATTGGACCCTAAATCAGGCTGGCGGACTGGTATAGCCAAAGGGGTCTGGAAGTACGACGGCACGAGCTGGACCGACACCGGTGGAGGGGTCTCGAGCTACTATATCTCCTCCCTCGCCTACGACTCCACCTACGACGTGCTGTATGCGGGGACGGATGGGGGTTACGGAGTCTGGCGTTATGCAACACCTGCCCCCACCTCACGCACCTGGGGCCACGACTCAATCGGCGTCACCACCCCCGCACAGGACTGGTACCTGGCGGAGGGCTGCACAGCCGGCGGCTTCGAGACTTGGGTCCTTGTTCAGAACCCCAACGACTCTCCTGCGGAGGTTAGCCTCACTTACATGACTCCAGCAGGCCCCGTATCCGGGCCAACCGCTAACCTGCCCCCCAACACGCGAAAGACCTTCAACGTCGCCGATACCGTACCGGGCAACTGGGAGGTTTCAACCAAGGTGTCGGCAAACAAGCCTCTGATAGCCGAGAGGGCCATGTACGGCCCGGGAAGGGCATGGGGCACCGACTCCATCGGGGCCTCCCAGACTTCCAAGACCTGGTACCTGGCCGAGGGCTGCACGAATGGCGGCTTCGAGACTTGGGCGCTGGTGCAGAACCCCAACGACAAACCGGCCGACGTCTCCCTCACCTACATGACACCAGAGGGACAGAAGCCCGGACCGTCGGTAACTCTGCTGCCCAACACGCGAAAGACCTTCAACGTCGCCGATACCGTACCGGGCAACTGGGAGGTCTCCACGCTGGTGTCTTCAAAAGAGCCGGTGATAGCAGAGCGCGCCGTGTACTGGAACAACCGCAAGGGAGGCCACGAGTCCATAGGGGTAACAAACCCAGAGGAGACCTGGTACCTGGCCGAAGGCTCCACCGGTGGCACCTTCGAGACCTGGATACTGGTGCAGAACCCTGGTGATTCAATAGCTTCGGTTGACCTCACCTACATGACCGAGGCGGGAGAGAAACCGGGACCGCACCTGGACCTCGCGCCCCACAGCCGCAAGACGGTTAACGTGGCGGAACTTGTCCCCGACACCTGGAGCGTCTCCACAAAGGTCACATCCAAGCAGCCGGTGATAGCCGAGCGAGCGGTCTACTGGAACGGAAGGATTGAGGGGCATGACTCCATAGGGACAACCACGCCGGCCAAGACCTGGTACCTTGCGGAAGGGTGTACTGGTGCAGGCTTCGAGACCTGGGTGCTGGTGCAGAACCCCAACCCCTCACCGGCCGGCGTCCAGCTCACCTACATGACGCCTTCCGGTCCCGTGGTCGGTCCATCGGAGACCATCGGCTCCAACAGCCGCAAGACCTTCAACGTAGCCGAGACAGTTCCTGGGGTCTACGAGGTTTCAACAAAGGTGACCAGTAACCTCCCCGTCATTGCCGAGAAGGCGATGTACGGGGATGGGAAGTAAAGGAATTAATCTACGATATACAGATCATGGTCGAGCGCGCCATGTACTGGAACAACCGGGGCGCTGGGACGGATACTATTGGTGGTTATTCGGATTAGAGGATAGTCTCAACTTTTCCCATGGTGGGCAGTATATAGCGATGTCGGAATACGTTACCGTAGTCTCGAATTGGAGCACTAACTCATCGCCCGTCTTACGTCCTCGTTTACGACGTGGGTATAGATCTGTGTGGTGGAGACGTTCTTGTGGCCCAGCGCTTCCTGGACGACCCGCAAGTTTACCCCGCGGCGGCGGCGGCTTGCTTGGCGGCAGGAGGGCTCTACGAGCCTCATGCGTAAACTAAGAAATACCCGCAAGTTATTACTTGGCAGCTCCATAACCACTTTCTGAAGGTGTCCGATAGTTCACAAGAACCTGGAGCTCGACAATCCCGGTAGGGGGACCCTCACGAGGATTGGCGGAAAAGGGGTTAACGCCATTGTCATGAAGTCGATTTCGTGTTTTCACTGACTATGTGATACAATGTATCGCGGAGGTAGATAGTGAGGGGCTACGATTACAAAATGTCATCTAGGAAGAAAAGGGCTATCGAAAGGGATCACGGCTTGGCTTTCGACGAAGCCAAGCGGGCGTACTACGAAAGATACTCTCACGTGATTAATATGGGCAAAGGCAAAAAGAAGGTGTTGGGGCAGGATACTGATTCGGACAAGTACATAACCTCAATAGGGAAGGTTGAAAGAAAAGTATTCTGGGCGTTTACCGCAAGACCTATGGACAATTCTGAGCACAGAAGGTACAGGAAAGCGAGAAAGCAGAGGGGAGGGCCATGACAAAAAAAGAGATACCCGGGTTTACAAACATAGAGGAAGAGGTTGAGTTCTGGGAGACACACTCTCCTGATGAGTATCTTGAAGAGGGTGAGGAAACCGACTTCCTGATACTTGGAGCGCCGAAGACTGAGACGCTTCACGTTAGGGTGGAGCCACGGGTGAAGAGACAGATCTGGGAGTACTCGGCGATGAAGGGCATGGAGCCGGCTGAGATGATTCGCGAGTGGATTTACGCGGGTCTGGAAGAGTTGATAGAGGGGATATATGGCGGGAAGACGGGTGAGGAAGAGAGTGATATTAGAGAAACGCTTTCGGAGATTCATGAGGTGGTGATGGATCTTGGCCTTGAGATGAAGAAGTCGTGGCCGGGGTTCGGTGGGGTAGAGGAAGAGAAGGATAAAGGTGGGCCGCTCACCTTTAGAGGAAAGGCCGTGGTTAATACAGCCAGCGGTGCGGGCGATGAAGTTATGGTAAATCAAAGTGGCGGGGACTGCGAGGTGTCGGATTTATCGGATTGGAGGGAGGCGCATGGGGGTAAGTGAAGTGAAGACGGAGAGCAATAAGAAGGATGTTGGTGTAGACGCGGGTATTAGGTTTGAAAGGGTTTATCTAGAGGGAGCGGACGTCAAGCGATGTGGGAAACTGGGGAAGGGCGTGAAGGTAGTCGCCAAAGTGGACATGAGGGTGTTTACCAGGAGTACGAAGAGAAGGGCGTACGTGAGGGAGGTCTTTAAGATTACGGGGATACCGGAAGGTAGAGAGAAACCGCTGTATAAGATGGAATTCGGGATGGTTGCGGAGTATAAGACAAGTAGGGAAATAGGTGACAAGGAGGAGAATGAGCTTGCGAGTGATAGGGGGATGAGGGATATTTTCCCTTACGCGCGGGATTTTGTTCAGGCGATGACAGTCAGCATGGGGATGCCTTCTTTGGTGATGGTTGGTTACTCCCCTGAGTGGGCTAACAGCTGCCGGTAAGTAGCGCTAGAGCCCCAATAATTGTATGGTGAATTCAATGGACCCGGACAAAGCGATGGAGAAAGAGTTTGGCGGAAAGAAGATCGAAGCTGCCTGCCCCTTCCGCAACGGGAATTTGGTCTTTCCCTATATGCAACTAAGTCAGGGGCAGATCGTACGTTGTCAACATTGTGATAAAGAAGGACCGTATCGATTTGGGGTTGCTTTTTCTGGTACCTGAAGGATGCTTGGGAAGCTACGACATAGGTACAGGAGACAGGTCTGTTCTGCCCCCAGGAATGGAGGGAGGCCGTAGGCCGACCGGAATTCCTGGGGGGGCGCAATTTTGAATCTTGGGGGTCTATCCTGGCCCCTGGTTCCTCAGGATCATCTGGGACAGATCCACCCAGCTACGGTCACCCAGGTCAGCTCCTGCTATCTCCAGGGGGCTACGTTTGTTGTAGTGGTTCACCACGCTGTCGGTGAAGGGCTTGGTGCGGTACCAGAAGACCATGAGCTTGATCAGGGAACACGCGGTGTCGTATGTCTCAAACCCCTTTGTCAGCTTGAGCTTTCCTGAAAGCTGGCTTATTACACCTTCGGTTATGTTGTTCTCCGGTGGCAGCCCCCGATGGGAGAAGTGTTCGCATATTCCATCGAAGTTCCTGGCAAGCATCCCCCTCAGGTAGTCGTACTCCTCACCTTGGTATTGGTTGCTCTCCCTGATCAGATCATCCAGGTTTTCCCTCGCCTCCGACTTGCTCTCTGCATATATCACTGAATCGAACATCTGCTTGAACGACCACTGCTCCCGCGTCCTCTTTCTCTTGGGCAGCAGCCTGTCTATGGTAGCCTCAATGTGCACCAAACAGCGCTGGTGCGGTACTTTTCCGAAGTGATCACGCATCACCGCCTTGATGGACTGATCAAGGTCTGACACCGCTCCTCTGAGCGGATAGCCGATACCCGCAACCGTCTCCCAGAGGAGATCGTGGTAGGAGGGGTAGTCCTCCTCCGGCGCAAGCAGGAAGTTAACGATATCGCGAGTGCCGGTGTCCACCGCGAGGAGGAGATGCCACCATATGTCCTTGATCAATACCGCCTTGCCGTCAATCCCCAGGAACCCCGACCAGGAAAGGTCGAAGTATCTGGCAACCTCCAGGGAATCTGCGCAGGCCTCTGATATCTCCATCAGGAAAGCGTGAGCCCTGATGGGGCTGATGGTATAACCCGTTCTTTCCGTGAGCTGTCTGGCCACCGAGCGAAAGGAGCCCTTCTGGCAGAAGTAGAGGTTGGCTGCTTCACGCTTGATATCGCTTCCGTAGATGTATCCGTCAAGCTTCGGGGAGCGTGGGGTGAACGTCTTGCCGCAGTTGTTACAGAGGTACCTCTTGATCGTTCTCTTCTGCTCGCCTCTCAGGGTGACGTACGATAGAGTCTTGGTTCCATAGCCCTTGGTTGACAGGCTCTGACAGTGTGAACAGCGGGTTCTTTTTTGCCATTTTCAGCCCCTTATCTTTTTGTACAAAAATATAATCATCAACAAGCCGCGTCAATACGGGCTCTATTGGACTTTTTAGCAACCCCAAATCGATACGGTGCCGATAAAGAAGACGCCTAACCGCTGGCAAGTCGGGCCCGCAAAAGGCGGAAAAAGAGATTAACAAGTCGGTGGGCGATCTTGGAACCCTCTTTCCGCACATCTCAAGGTGCATATCTTGCCCACGCAAGATGTAGAGCCGCCATGGAATGTTCAGCAATTAGAATTCCCGTCCCCGCGCGTTATCGCTCATAATCACTCCATTGTTACCCTTCTGGTTCAAATGGTAACAATACGGGGCCTTCGGAAGTCAATAATCTCAATGCCTGAAAGGCCGAAATCGTGGTAGAATATCACCGTTGGAAGAGGCATATGGAGGATATCGGTCCAAGACGTAAGTCAAGGAGTTGGGAAGATGTCGCGACAGCTTCTCAAGGGACTTGCAGTGCTATTGGTTATGCTAGCCGTCGCAATCGGACTAGCAGGTCTCGGTTGGGTAGTGTTCTCTCAGTTCTTGAACCATCCCCAGTGGAGCAACACGGGAGAGCTCCAGGATATGCTTGGGCGAAACGTCTCACCGGCTCCATGGTTCATAGCAACGGTGCTGCCGTTCCTGACTGATAGCGTTTCCTCGCCACCCGAGTACGACGTAACCAGAACAGTGGTGTATCCTATGGCACCCGGCAAATACTGGCTTGGATGGGGTTGGTCGATTCTCGACTGGCTGGGAATGGTAGTTGCCTTCGGTGTTGCCTATGGACTTGGGTCAGCAGGGTATTTCTTATGGGAACGAAGTTCCGGGAAGCCGATGCCAATGGGGAGACAACGGTAGAAGAGTACAAGGAGGTTCCCGATGGAGCAGCGCAGTGGTGAACACGCGGTTTTCAGTCTTCTGATTTTGAGTGTTCTACTGATTGCTCTAACCGTGGTAGTTGTCTGCAGCGGGTGTGCGAAAAAGATTGCGACCCCGGATGACCCTAAGGACGCCGTAGAGACGTACCTGAACGCATTGGCGGAATCTGATTGGGATACCGCATATTACATGGTAGATAAGAATACGAAGGATAACCACTCTCAAGAGGAGTTTGAAGAAGCAACAAACACCGTCTACGGTCCGGAGTTCAAGGAAATGCTAACACGAATAGAGGTAGTTGACTCTCAAACCAGTGGGGACAGCGCTACGGTTACGATTCGCGACAAGGTCACTGGTAACAATATGGAGGAGAAACTGGTCAGGGAGGACGGCGAATGGAAGGTAACATCCCCAGACCCTGAGTAGGGGGAACACTCTATGTCTGGCGTTTCCGCTGACCAGGATGCGTGCCGCTCAAGACCATCTCGTACAGCGTGGACCGGCAGCAAGGATTGGAGACACTTTCATCGCCGCCTTGTCACACCCCGTCGAAGCCGTCCGTTTTGAAGCTCACCGTTGCCTCCTTGCTTCTAATCTAGGGTACCGGCTCGGAGTGTAGCACGAGGCAATGACAGCTGATTTGGACCAAAAAAGAAAACCCCGGTTGTTGGCCCTGTTGTTTGAAAGGTTGGCCTCCGGGGGCTCCTGTCAAATCCGGCCAATCCGGAGTTCCGTTCCAGAAGGACTACAAAACCTTCTATTAACGATCCAGATTATAGCACACAAGCCAAAAAAGAACGGAGTATATGAAAGGAGAGATGTTTCCCAACGGGCTACTCGGTATACTCGGGGAGATCGAAGAGGGGGAATAATGAGTTCAACATGGGAAACAGTAATAACAATCGCCGTGATAATTGTAATAGCGATTATCTGGTACCTCACAAGAAATTAGGAGATGTTGGGTTGCCCTGGTCCAGCGGCTTGCCTGGCGTCAGGAGGGCTCTCCTGACTTCGGGATTGTGACTGGTGATATAATTCCTCTGATAGTGGTAAATGAAGGATATCGGATAATACCAGTGGTGATTGTCTGGAGGCACTCTTGAACGATCAAATTTGCGGGGGTGTCCAAAGCGTAGCTCCTCAAGACGGTCGGCGATCTCGGAAAGTGCTCTCTGCAAGATGGTCTTGACCGCAGAACTATCCGGGCTTATAATTCGTGTTACGAGCGTAATACAGTTAGACGAGGACCTGATTGAAGAACATACATCTGATTGACATTGATTGGGATGAACAGTCGATCAACGAGGTTGCGGCGCACGGCCTTTATCCGTGGGAGGTCGACGAAGCAGCACTGTACGATACCGGCAGGCAAGCGAAATTGGTCTCAGACGACAGACACGGAGAGAGAATACAGGTACTTGGCACCTGTGAGTGTAATGGAAAGAAACTCAGGATCTTCATTCGGATGATTGACATTGAGATGGGAGTCGGAAGGGTTATCACTGCCTGGGAGGTGTGATGAGCGAAAAAATGTTGGAGCAAGAAGCTGCAAAGGAATGGGCACAGGGGGAGGATGTAGACCTCGGGCCCGTCCCGAAGCGGCGAATGAGCCTGCTGACGATCAGGATAGATAGGGAAACGCTCAACGGCCTGATTCAGTTGGCAAAGAGAGAGGGTACAGGCCCTACCATCGAAGCGCGGAAGATACTCCAGGAAGGAGTCCAGGCAAGAATAGACATGCCGTTCGAGGCAACCGTAAGACAGGCAATGGAGACTGCGAAGCGAGCAGTTGAAAGCATTCTGGAGAACGGATATTCACCGCCTGCAATAACCGAGAAAAGGCAGGGCCCGGCGAAGAAGCCGGCCGTTCCAGCCGCGAAGAAGCCGGCCGTAAAGAAGGCTCCGGTCGAGGACGCGGCAAGGGTAATGGCCGTGGTGAAGGCCAACGCAGCCGGGATCAAGCTTACCGAGATCGAGAAAAAGACGGGACTGGCGCGAATAAAGGCGGCACGCGTCCTGAAGGGGCTCATCGACAGCGGCAGGATCAAAAAGGATCAGTCGCTTTACAAGCCTTTCTGATGTGACTGCCTCAATCGCCGGGAAGCTTCTGATGGATAGGAGGAAATGCGCCTTATTGAGTCTCGTATAATACAATGATAACAAGAGCTTAAAAAAGCCCTGAATGCTTGAGGAAAGCACGGGGAAGATCGGGATGTCTTCTTACTTACGTGCCGTGCATGACGCTTCACCTGGGCTGATAATTCCCCCCGGTCATCGGGTAAGTAGTTGGCGAGGTACGTGGCCCTGGCGTTGCCCCATAGGTACTCCACCGGACTAGGTTCGGGGGCCTGCGGTGGAAACCGGACAACCGTGAGCCAGTGAGCCTGACGGGAGAGGAACTCGGTGGTGGAGCGGCTCCTGTGGGAGGGGAGTCCATCCCACACGATGATAACTTGTCCCCTTATGTGGCGTCTGAGGGAGCGCATGAACTCCTGTACCCTATCGCTGTTTATGCTTCCCGGAGTTAGTGAGAGGAACAGGCGGACGTTTTCTCCCTTGTGGTTGGTGGCAAGTGCACCGGTAGCCGAGAGCCGCTTCCAGTTGAACCGGTGGGGGAGTGAGGGGGTCTTGCCCCGTGGTGCCCAGGTGCGGCGTACCGATGGTGTCGTTGAGAAGCCGCTCTCGCCTAAGAAGACTATAGTAGCGCGCTTTCTACGGGCGTTTTTTTTACCTTGGGCCATGTGCGCTTCACCCAGCGGGCGATCTCGGCCTCGTCACGCTCCACCGCTTTCCCGACCGGCTTCTGGCAGCTCCACCCCATTGACCTCACTATCCTCCACACGTGGCCCGGGTGATAGCTGACCCCGGTTACCTTCTTGATGACACACGTTATGCGGGGAAGCGTCCAGAGATCTGTGGAGTAACCGAAAGCCCTGGGTCCCTTTATGAGTTCGCGCTCCACCCGGGAAAGCTGCTCGGGGGTTATCCTGGGTTTCCTTCCCGCCCTGCCGGCAGCCTTGAGACCTTTTGTTCCTCCAGCCTTCCACCGGTGGTACCAGACGCTCGCGCTCTGCCTGCTTACGCCCAGCACCCTGGCCACCTCGGCCTGGGTCTTTCCCTTCTTGTACATGGTGGCAGCCCTCATGCGCCTCTTCTCCATTGCCTCGAAGTCTCTCTTGCTTGTTGTCTTTGTTGAACTCAAGAATCACCACCTCCTTATGGTGATAATTCTATCATCTTTGAGCGGAAATGTCAACCTATTATGCGAGAGTCAATAGGTGGACGGGCAGCCACAACGTGATGGAAGCCAATTCTCGCAAGACGATAAGGGTGAACGACGTGCCCGGGATGCAGGACACCGACGCCTCCACCTATGTCCAGGGGACGCAGCCCATCATCGCCGAGCGGGCCATGTACTGGAACGAGAGGGGAGCGGGGACGGACACCATAGGGGGGTTCTCGGATTAGAGCCACATCCCCGCTTTTCCCCATGGGGGCACTATATCCGGTAGGCAGGATAAGTTAGCGGAATGTGAATTGGAGCACTAACTCATACCCCGCCGGACGTCCTCGTTTACGACGTGGGTGTATACCTGTGTGGTGGAGATGTTCTTGTAGCCCAGGGCTTCCTGTATCACCCGCAAGTTACCCCGCGGCGCAGGAGCTCGGTGGCGCAGGTGTGCCGCAGGACGTGTGGGGTCACGGCCCCGGGGTCCAGGCCGGCCCTCTCGACGTAGACCCGAAAGGTCCTGCGAAAAGCCCAGGGGGAAAGGTGGCCGCCTTTGTTCTCTCCCTTGACCACCGGGAACAGGTAGTCTCCTGGGGGCCTCCGGGATTTCCACCGCTCGAGAAGGAGGGCCAGGTCGTCGGACCGGTAGTAGACTGTCCGGGCCCGGTGGCCTTTGCCGCGAAGGACCTCCACCCTCTTGTCCTCGAGGGAAACGTCCCTGGGCTTGAGGGCCAGGGCCTCTGAGATCCGTAGGCCGGCCTCGTACATGATCCCCATGATGCACCGGTTGCGGAGGCCGGTTAGGGAACGCAGGGAGGGGGCCTCGAGGATCGCCTGGACCTCCGCCGGCTCCAGGAACCTTATTGTGCCGTTATCGCTCATAATCACTCCATTGTTACCCTTCTGGTTCAAAAGGTAACAATACGGGGCCTTCCTGGGTCAATTATCTCTCGGCAGGGAAAAGGTAACAATACGGCCGGTGAGCATCAAGTGGATTCTCGTGTCCGGCTGACCCGGCGGAACAAGTGTCTATCTATCGAGCACCTTTAACGTGCGCAGGCGGTTGACCGCGCCGGCGACCTCGAAAGGTCGGACGAAGGCAAGGTCGCCGGGGTGCTCGCCGGGGTACTGCGAGAGCACCTCCAAGCCTTCTCGCTCGATTCGGGACGATATCGCCTCGATGGCTCCCTTGAGTTCCCGGCTGGAGGATAGCTCCCGGGGCAGGAGCCGGAGATACCCGCAGATGGCGCGGGTCTGGCTCCTGTCGTTTAGCTGCATGAGCGCGGTGAGGTCGATGTCGGTGCGGCCCAGTTGGATGCTGGTAAGCCCCCGGCACTTGATGACCGGCTTTCCACCTTTCTCGGGGTCCAGCGAGCTGGGGTCCGGCCTTCGCCTCTCGATGTCCAGTCGCAGGGACTCGCCCTCTTCCAGTCGCGGGGTCGGGATTTCAGTCGCGATCTCGCGGGCACGGGTGGTGACGTCCATCGGCAGGAACTCCTCCATGGCGATGACGGTGTCGGCCACGTCGAAGTAGTCGCCGGCGCCGCCGAGGACCAGCACGGTGGAGATGCCGTGGTCCTCGTACAGGTGACGCACCATGTCGATATACGGTGTAATCGGCTCCTTCTCCTTGGCGATGAGCCGCTGCATCCGGGCGTCCCGGATGAGGAAGTTGGTGGCGGATATGTCCTCGTCGATGAGGAACGCGCCCGCTCCCATCTCCACCGCCTCGATGATGTAGGAGGCCTGGGAGGTGGAGCCGGAGGCGTTCTCGGTGGAGAAACAGGCGGTGTCTATCCCGCCGGGGAGGTTGCTGATGAAGGCGGATATGTTGACGCTCTCGACCCCGCGGCCGTCCTCGGCGCACACCTTTACAGTGTTGTTTCTGGACGCTACAAGCTCCCGGCCGTCGCCGGGGACGTGGGGGTAGATGCCCAGGGATAGCGCTTCCAGCAGGGTCGACTTGCCGTGGAAGCCGCCACCGGCGATAAGCGTCACGCCCTCTCGCACCCCCATGCCGGATATCAGGCCACGGTGGGGCAAATCGACCTCCAGGCGAAGCGCGTCAGGTGAACGGAAAGGGACAACACCGGAGGAGGCGAGCGGCCTGTCGGAGATGCCGCTCTCACGGGGTAGCACGGAGCCGTCGGCGACGAAAGCGATAAGGCCCATCTCCGGGAGCAGGGCCGAGAGGTGCTCGTGGTCCTCCGCGGCGTCGATGTGGTCGGCGAGGCCGGAGAGGGGAAGCCGGTCGTGGAAAAGGGACACCTCGCCGGTGGCGGGGACTGCTACGGTGAGGATGTCGGCCGCGGCCCGGCCCATGACCCTGCGTCCCCGGGCCGGGAGCCCGACCGAGAGGCGGAGTTCGGCGTACTCCCCGGTCACGCGGGCCGCGGTACGCTCGAGTATCTCCTGACCCCCGGCGTCAACGTGTATCCTGCCTCCCCCACCGGTTCCGATGGGGCGGGAGTGGCGGGACGCCTCGGCCCGGGCAACCCGGGCGACGAACTCCTCACAGGCGATGGTCCTTATCCGGGTGCTGGTGGTTCCCGGCGGAAAGGCGGCGTAGGCGGCGTCAAGGCGGAGGCGAATGCGGGAGGGGGCGGCGTAAGGGTCGCCCTGGACGTGGTCGATGAAAAGCGTGAACGGCGGCAGCGACCAGGAGCCGCGAATGTCCTTGTAGGCCTTGTAGCCCGCTCCGTCGATGCGGGTAAGTATTCCTGAAAGCTCGGACGCGTCCCGCAAAGGTACCAACCTCCATTTCTCCAGGCAAGAAGCGGAGTGAATCGTAGCACAAAACACCGATCCGGATGCATTGTTGAGGGCTTGCGGATAGAATGTGAGAGTAAACAGTAGCCGAATAAGGTTACCGGTAGCGAGAAAGACAGGCGGCATCTGTTATGGAGTGCCAATTTTGTGGTGAAGAGTTACCGCTGAACAGCGCGGTGTGTACCGCGTGCGGGAAAGAAGCCGAACAGTTTTTCTTGACAGAGGAGGTCAAGGAATCCCGGGTGAGCAAGAGGACGAGGGAGGTCCCGGCCGCGAAACGATTACCGTCACCGCGGCAGCAGGTGGGATTCACCGACCGGTGGAAGATCGCAGGCGTAATCTTGGGCGCCCTCGCGGTGATCGCGATTGGGATATTCGCGGCGATGGCGTTGTCAGGCGGGGAGAGCAAGCCCGAAAACGCCCTGGAGGTGGTAGACGGTTACTACGAGGCCATGGTGAAAAGTGATTTCGGTAAGATGACGTCATACTTCGCGAACGCGTTCCTGCCATCCAGTGAGGAGGCGGCGGTAATAGAAAAAGCGATTGGTGAGACCAAGTACCAGGTTATCGAGCTGGACACACGTACGGTCAGTGAAGATGAAAGGGAAGCCATCGTAGAGATCGAGAGCCTCCAGGTGAAGTACACCAATCCAAACGGTGGAACGGGTACGCATACGCTATCAACCGACGTTCTCCAACCGCTCCACCTGACGCAGCCCAATCTCCGGATGCTGGTTCGGGTAATGGACGAGGGGAGCGGCTGGTTGTTAACGGACCGGCCGATGAACGGCTGGTCAGCGGAGAACATCTGGCTCATAGGGAAGCCGGGTGCTCCCTAAGTGCCCCGCTCCACAAATATGCTGGCATTCGAACGCCGCTGCATCCACACCGGCCGCGTTCCGCTCCCTCGAAGTACTAGAGAAGTACGTCTCAGTCGCGCGCCTTGCCGGAGCGGCGCATCGACGCTCTCGGTGCTTAACCGTTTCTATGGAGCGGGGCAATAGGCGACTCTGCTACAATATCCGCATGAATTACCCAGGTCTCGGGAGAAACCGCAGGGCGGTCCTGGCGCTAAGCATGGCAATCGCCCTGCTGGTCGTGTGCCTGGCGGTCCCCTCAGGCGCATTCGCCGCCCCCTATAACTGGTCGGGCGGCCACGACGTGGCGGGGTGGCCGGAGGCCGACCACACGCTCTACTTCGCGGAGGGGACCACCAGGAACGGTTACGAGGAGTACCTGTTCTTGAGGAACCCCGGCCCCACCGACGCCTCGGTGACCGTGACCTACTCGTCCCCGTGCCCCGAGGAGCTATTGACCCAGGCCGTTACGCTACCGGCCGGGGCGGGCGCGTCGATATGCGTGAACCACGTCGTCGGCCACGGCGGGGACGTCTCCATCGCGTTGGAATCGACAACGGGGATAATCGCCGAGCGCCAGGTGTACTTCAACTACAAGGGAATCTGGACCGGCGGTCACGTAACCAGCGGGATACCCGAACCGTCGGATACCTGGTACTTCGCCGAGGGGACCACCAGGGAAGGGTTCCAGGAGTGGCTCTGCCTGCAGAACCCGGGGGACACGGACGTCACCGCGACGATCACCTACATGCTAGGGACCGGCGAGAACTTGGAGGAGTCGATCCTCCTGGTGGCGCGGACGCGCACCACCGTGGACGTGAACGGATCGATAGGCGCCGGCCGGGACGTGTCGCTGGTGGTAAACGCGTCCGGTCCTATTGTGGCCGAGCGCCCCATCTACTTCGATTACAAGGACGCCTGGAGGGGTGGCCACAACGTGGCCGGCTCCACAGAGCTGGGGCGCGAGTGGTACTTCGCGGAGGGGACCACCAGGCACGGCTTCGAGGAGTGGCTCTGCATCCTGAACCCGGGGGACGAATCGACGGCGCGAATCGAGTACCTGTACGATGACGGGCCGCCGCTGGTGACCGAGCAGGCGCTGGGGGCTCGCTCGAGGACCACGGTCTTCGTGAACGAGGCGGCGGGGCCGGGGAAGGACGTCTCGATAAAGGTCGAGGCGGACGGCGACGTCCTCTGCGAGCGCCCCATGTACTTCTACTATCACTCCGCCTGGGAGGGCGGGCACGTGGTCAAGGGGTCACGCTCCGGCGAGGATGCCTGGCAGTTCCCGACCGCGGCCGTCGGGTCCGGGTTCGAGGCATGGCTGTGCTTGATGAACCCCGGGAGCGACGACAACAGGGTCACGGTGGAGATATTCGGTGACGGCGACTACCGTTCCCAGGAGATATCCATGGGCCCGTACGCCCGCTCGACCGTGGACCTTTGCGCCGCCTCGGAGGGGATAGAGGACGCCTGGGTCAAGGTTACCGGCGAGAAACCGGTGGTGGCGGAGCGGCCGGTGTACTTTTCCTATGAGCCGAAGGTGGAGTCCGAACCGTTCACGTTCGCCACCTGGGGAGGTATAGACCTCAAGTGCCCCATCCGGTACTGTGACCTACTGGGCGTTGTGTTCCACGAGGCGTACCCGACCGGTGGCGACGGCAAACCGGACAACCCACAGGTGATGCAACCGGTGGGCATCTGCATGCAGGACGATAACCCGCAGAACCTCTGCCCCGGAATAGACCTTTCACTGGGGAGCGATCCCGCCTACTTTGTCGAGAGCAGCCGCGGTCGGGGCACCTGCTCGACGTCGGCCAGCGACGTTGTCGCCAAGGCCGGCTCACCGGTCTTCTCCCCGGTGAACGGCACCGTGATAGCCGCCGAGAGCTACATGCTCTACGGAAAGTACTACGACCTGCGGGTGAGGATACTGATAGACGGGTACCCCGGATACCATATGGCCGTGCTTCACCTTGACACGCTAAGTGTGTCGGTGGGACAGAGGGTCGAGGCGGGAACCACGCAGGTAGGAACGGTCCGCGACCTCACCCCGTACTTCAACAGCGCGGCAAACAGGTACTCCCGCGAGGCGGGAAACCACCCCCACATCCAGATAAACTACCGCCCCGACATGGGGTTGGGCGGCGTTGACTCCGGCGGGTGGATGGTAATCCCGTAAGGCCACGCCGTACTCTTAATCCGCGTGTTGTATAAACAGGTTCCTGCCAGGCCCACCAGGCGCTCTCAGTAAACGAGGACCGGTCACTCTTCGCAACTTGACGGGGGTGCCGTTGGGGGGTGACCCCCCGGCCGGTGTATTGTCTCCTCGACCAGGTCTGGTCCTTCGCCGAGGGATATACGGGCAGCTGATCAGGGAGCGCGAAGACCCCGTTCCATGTACTACTTGTGTTGACGATTCCGTCTTAAACGGGGTTGGCGTGTTCGCTATCAAGTACGGACATGCTTTGAAAAGCTGGAAGATACTAAGAGCAGCACAAGATAATGCAGCGCGCCTGTCGTTGTCATGACAAGGCAACTCTGATTCAAATGCTATACATATATTTCTGTGTCATATTTGAGCAGATAACGGGTGAAGTTCGCGGGTTCGAGACCCGTTTCCCGCTCCAACTTAATTCCTTGAGGGGTTTCTCGGAACCCGGGCAACACGGGAAACGACCCAAACACTTGAAACCGGCGATCATTTATCACTACAGGGTTTCAGTTCTTATGGACATGAAGCCGGTATCAGCAAGGTTTCACGCACATACCCTTATTCCGTGGAACAGCGGTCGTCCTGTGATCTCGCCGAAATAATGTGCACGGGAAAGGAGAATAAGAGGACCTTCTGCGGAGATTTCGTTGTAGAATCAAGGCGGAGGAAAAAATGAAGAAGAGCAAGTACGAACGGGCGAAAAAAGTTGGTTGGATATCTTACATCTCCAAGATCCCGAAAGGGATTGAGGCGGATGCCGTTCTTCTTGGAGTAACAGATACCGGTAATCGCGCGGGCTGGGATCCGCAATATGAGTTCGTTATGGAGATTCGTTTTGAAGAAAACGACTCCTTCGAGACTCGGTTTAGAAGAATTATTCCGGCGGGCCTTGTTCCAAATTTCCAGCTCGGAAGGACTTTCAGGGTTCTCTTCGATCCCAAAGATCGTTCACAGGTGTCTTTTCTTTCCTTTACTACGGAGAACAATGAGACAATTGATTTCCGGTGTTTTCCTGTCCGCCTCAAACACATGGAAGACACCGAGATGAAACCGGACAGGATCAATAACGAAGGGTAACCAGAAGAGATGTGCTGAGCTTCTCTACCACAGCTCCTTCCATGACTATAGTCTTCATATGAGTTCCCGGGCCCGAATTTCGCTAGGTAGTAACCCCCGTAGATGGCATCTTGTAGATTCAGGATATTCAGACGGAGCTACAGGGTATTATCTTCCACTCCTATTTCAACTACTTGGTAAGATGTGTGCATTTTGAACGAGCCGGGTTTCCCGCTCCATTGACTTGCTTGGATTTCTACTTCAAGTCAAAGGGGAATCTTTCCGCAATACGTTCAAGATTTCTCTGTAGTTTTCCCCTGGTGGTAAAACCAACTATAAATAAAACGTCTTTCTTCAGGAGTCCGATTACCCTATCGTCCCCGACTCGAAAATGCGCTAACTTCACTCCGTATCGTTTGGAGAATTCTTTGAATAATCCAGCCTTTTCGACGGTGAGTTTCGCTTCCAGCAGTTCAGGCTTTGCTTTGTACTCCTCGATCTTATTATCGATTCTGGTGTGGTGTATATCCGCTAATGCTTGGATGGCCTCTTCGGTCATCCTAAGCTTTATCATTCTTGGCTTTCCTTATTTCGGCGACTTTCTTGAGGGCTTCGTCAACAGAATAGGTCTTGCCTTCGGCGATTTCTTCAAGACCCTTCATAGCCATTTCAAGAACTTCTTCGCTGTGGCGAATGGCAAAACTATCAAGGTCATCGTCGGAAAAGAGAGTGATGACTGCCTTGGGGATCCCTCGGCTGGTAATTATTACAGGTCCGTCATCCTCAAGGGAATTGAGGTAACGAGAAAGGTTTGCTTTAGCACCCCTGACGTTCGTAAACTGCATTGTGGCACTCCTCCATGTGGTGACTACGTTCGTAGCTACAGTATAGCAGATAATAATGGATTTGTACAAGGAGGGAAAAAAGGAGAAAGATCGTTCGCAAGCAAGCAGAAACCCGTCCAGGTAAAGCTAAGGGGACGCTGGAGCGAGGTACGGTCACGCTCGTGGTCAAGGGAGTGCCGGTGAAGGTCTGCCCGAACTGCGGTGAGGAGTACGTGGACGAAGAAATCACCGGAAGGCTGCTTCAGGCCGCGGAAGAGGCCGCCAAGACCGGTGTCCTGGTGGACATCCGTGAGTATATGGCGGTGTGAAAGAGATATCAAACCGGCTTAAGTGTTCAACTGGATGTTCTGATTTCATTTCGGCTTGGAATGTGTGTACTTTGAACGAGACCCGTTTCCCGCTCCATCTCTTATGCACATAAACCCCCATGGAGAATGTGTGTACTTTGAACGAGCCGGGTTTTCCGCTCCATAACGCTACATGCGGCAAACTCGCGATCTGGCTACTGTCCAAATTGTGGTCCCGCAACCAATTGGCTCTTTCAAAACGGTTCGCTGGCACAGATAGCATTCAGGCCAAAATGACTAAACGAATCGAGTGCTACTACTGCTTCAACACATCAGCAAGAGCATCTGCGAGTTGCGGCAGGTCCACAGACACGATCTTCCAGACAATGTCCAGGTCTACGTCGAAATAGCCGTGTATCAGCCGGTCGCGCGTTCCGGCGAGAGCCCTCCACTTTATCATCGGACAGCGAGCGCGAAGTTCCTCCGAGGTGCCCTTTGATGCCTCGCCGATAACCTCGAGCAACCTTACAAGGGCAAGTGCCAGAAGTTCATCGTTCTCAAGGTCCTCCCTTGTCTTGTCCGATGCGAAGAACAATGCCTTTCGGCAGGCGTCCATCATGTGATGCAGGCGAACGCGGTCCTTCTCGCTAGGCGGCATATATTTCCTGAGCCTCCCTCATGACATCGTCCCGGAAGTAGCGGCTGAGGAAGCCCGGCGTGCTGAGGTCAACCTTGCGCCCCAGTGCCTGTGACAACTCGTCCTCAAGTATGAAGAAGTCCAATCCGGGAACGTGACCATCCTCAAACTCAACGAGTAGGTCGAGGTCAGAACCCGGTGCGTCTTCTCCGCGGAGGGAAGAACCGAAGACAAGAAGTCGGCTTACGTGATAACCAGCACATATCTCTGCGACCGCTTGCAGAAGCTCACTAGGGAACCCAACGCCTGTCCTACCGGTATTGTGATCCGCGACTACCTCTGATTTCATAATCAGTGCCTGGAGCTCTTCGAAAAGAGGATTGCTTGGATTTGCCCTGTAGTAAACCCTGTTGCCCGACCTCCTTCGTTCCAAGAAACCCTCCCCGGTTAGCCTTGAGAGTTCACGCTGGGTTGCGCCTTGGCCGACACCAATCCCCCTTACTATCTCCCGGAAGTGGTATTCCCTGTTTTCACCTGAGAAAAGGAGCGACAGGATCGCCAGCCGTGTGCGGCCGAGCAGTGATAAGAGGCTCCTGTTTTTAAACTCGCTGTCCATGGCATTAATGTACCAATATTGGGTACAATAATCAACAGATACTCCCTTGTTAACCAGTATCCTCACAGGAACTTGTGTGTAGGTTGAACGAGTCGGGTTTCCCGCTCCATCCCTACTTTCAGCTGGTTCCTTCCAGTCCGAGATTTCTCAGAAGGTCTGAAGGCGAGCAGATCTGGAAACCTGATTCCTTCTTCACTCGGGAGTTTTTCAGGAAATGGCTGTCACCGGTGACGAAGAAGTCGGGCTCGGCGGCGATAGCGGCAGCGATGATGGCGGCGTCTCCTTCGTGAAGGAGCTTAGTCCAATGGGCGACATCCTCAGGGTCCGGGTCACCGATTACCTCGAGCGGCGAGCAGAGCAGGAAAAGCTTAAGCGCCGGCAGCGCTTCAGGCAGCTTCTTGTTGAACGTACGGACGACCTCTTGAAGGACCTGCTGGGAGACAACCACGACTAAATTGTCCTCGACGAAGTGCCTGACAATGATACCGGGGGAGCCTGTCGGGGAGTGGAAGCCGGAGAAGAGCACATTGCTATCGAGGAAGATGCGGGATAACTTATAGCTTATTGTCGCTTCGCTCACGGGATATCTCCTGCCTGGTCTTGCGGCCTTCCTCGCGCAGCTCATCTTCAGTTATCCCGGAGCGCCTGAACGTCTCCTGTATTTCCCTTAAGGCATCGAGTGC
>Ga0180015_1000154_pt1 | contig 20253 bp, 14 predicted proteins | sample KR13_S2_MetaG_FD_116508 | JGI IMG/M metagenome (GOLD analysis project Ga0180015, IMG submission 116508) | Groundwater microbial communities from the Olkiluoto Island deep subsurface site, Finland - KR13_S2_MetaG | ecosystem: Environmental > Aquatic > Deep subsurface > Groundwater | place...
AAAATAGTGCCCGGCCAAGCTCGAGAATCTGCCCCGCCAACGTCCGCGCCGTCCTGCTTCGGGCTATGCCCTGTCAATTCGATCCGCTTTTAGCCTTCAGGATGCAAACTTTCGGAATTCTTGTACGACGCGCGTTCCTCTCGACAATCTGCGTCCGCCGGAGTATGCTTTTCACTCGCCGCAACACCTCTTGGGGAATTGTCGTTATGATGAACCGTACGCCGTTTGTGCATCTGCATCTGCACACCAGCTACAGCCTCCTGGACGGCGCCTGCCACATTGATCGTCTCATGGACGCGGTCCAGAAAGCCGGCATGTCCGCCGTGGCGATTACCGATCACGGCGTCATGTACGGCCTGATCGAATTCTACAAGGCGGCGCGCGAGAAAGGCATTAAACCGATCCTCGGTTGTGAAATATACGAGGCGCCGGGAAGCCGCCGGGACCGCAAAACTGATGGTCCCAAGGCGCCCGCCTATCATCTTGTGCTCCTCGCCGCCGATGAAACCGGCTATGCCAATCTGATCCGACTTGTCACTGCGGCACATCGGGAGGGGTTTTACTACAAGCCGCGGATCGACCGTGAAATCCTGGCTCAACATCACCAGGGGCTGATCGGCCTTTCTGCCTGCCTGAAAGGCCGCGTGGCGGATGATCTCCTGAACGGCGGCCTGGCGGCGGCGATGCAAAGGGCGGGGGAATATGCCGATATTTTCGGCAAGGATAATTTCTTCCTCGAGCTTCAGGATCATGGTATTCCCGATCAGCGGCGGGTGAATACCGGCCTGCTGGAACTCGCCCGAAGGACCGGCCTGCCGCTCGTGGCGACCAATGATGTTCATTATCTTGAGAAAAGTCACGCCGCCGCGCATGAGGTGCTCCTGTGCATGCAGACCGGCACGGTCATGAGCAACCCCGACCGGATGCGCTATCCTTCGCCCGAGTTCTACTTGAAGAATCCCGATCTCATGGCGGAGCTCTTCCAGGATCAACCGCAGGCTATCGCCAATACCCTGGAGATTGCCCACCGCTGTAACGTGGAACTTGACTTCGGGGGATTGCATTTTCCGGTGTTTCCCGTGCCGGCCGGCGATACGGAAAAAAGCTTTCTGATCAAGCTCTGCCAGGAAGGCGTGCGCCGACGCTATGGCATTGAAATTCCGGATCAGCCCCGCGATGAGCGCGAGCGGACGATCCTGGATCGCTTGCGCTATGAGATCGGTGTCATCGAGAAAACCGGATTCCTGGGATATTTCCTGGTCGTCTGGGATTGTGTCCGCTTTGCCCGCGAGCGGCAGATTCCGGTGGGGCCGGGTCGCGGGTCCGGCGCCGGAAGCATTGTCTCGTATGCGCTCGGCATAACCGGTCTCGATCCGCTCCGCTTTGGACTCGTGTTCGAACGTTTCCTGAACCCGGAGCGCGTCAGCCCGCCGGATTTCGATATTGATTTCTGCCAATTCCGGCGGGGGGAGGTCATTGACTACGTCAAGGAAAAGTACGGACGCGATAATGTGGCGCAGATCATTACCTTCGGCTCGCTGGGCGCCAAGACCGTCATCCGCGACGTCGGCCGGGTGCTTCAAGTGCCGCTTCCCGTGTGCGATCGCCTGGCGAAAATGGTTCCGGAAGTGATTGATATCACCCTCGATGCCGCCCTGAAACTCAGTCCCGAACTGAAAAAAGCGAGCGAGTCGGATCCCCAGGCAAAGAAAATCATGGAATATGGGCTAGTGCTGGAGGGCCTGCCGCGCCATGCCGGATTACATGCCGCCGGCGTCGTCATCGGCAAACAACCGCTGGTCAATCTTCTGCCCCTGGCCCTGGATAAATCGGGAGAAGTCATCACCCAATACAGCAAGGATCATATTGAGGCGCTGGGCCTGTTGAAAGTGGATTTCCTCGGATTGAAAACGCTGACGGTGATCAACGAGACCCTCAAGCTAGTCGCCAAGACCAAGGGCAACACCCTAAACATCGAGACGATTCCCATCGCCGATCCGGCAACGTTCGAGCTCCTGCGGCGCGGTGACACCGTGGGCGTTTTTCAACTTGAAAGTCCCGGTATGCGCGACCTGGCCCGCCGCATCGGTCTTGATAAGATCGAGGACATCATTGCCCTCGTGGCCCTGTTCCGTCCGGGTCCGATGAATATGCTCAACGACTATGTGGCCCGTAAGACTGGCAAGGTCAAGTTGACCTATGACGATCCGCTCCTGGAGCCCATTCTGTCGGAAACCTACGGCATCATGCTCTATCAGGAACAGGTCCAGCAGGCCTCGCATGTCCTCGCGGGTTATACCCTGGGGCAGGGCGACATTCTGCGCCGCGCAATGGGTAAGAAAAAGCCGGAGGAAATGGAAAAACAGCGCCGGACATTCATGGAGGGGTGTCACAAAACCTGCGGCATGTCGGTCAAAAAGGCGGAAAAGATTTTTGAAAACATCGCCAAGTTCGCCGGCTATGGATTCAATAAATCGCACAGCGCCGGTTATGCGATTGTGGCCTATCAAACCGCATACCTGAAGGCGCATTACCCGGAAGAATTCATGGCCGCCCTGCTGTCCAGCGAAATCGGCAAAACCGATAAAATTCCCGTCTTCCTGAACGAAGCCCGCGAAATGGGTCTGGCTATCCTCCCGCCCGATGTCAATGCCAGCGACGTCCGGTTCGCGCCGCTGGATAAAGCCATCCGGTTCGGCCTGGCCGGCGTCAAAAATATCGGCGCGGGCGCCGCCGAAGCCATCGTCCGGGAGCGCGAAGCGCGCGGGACTTTCAAAGGATTAATGGATATTTGTTCGCGCCTGGATTCCCGGCTGATTAACCGAAAAGTCCTTGAAACGCTTGTGCGGTGCGGGGCTTGCGACGCATTCGGCCTCCATCGCGCCCGGCTTTTCAATGCCATCGAGATGTCCCTGCACCGCGCTGAGTCCACGAATCGTGATCGCCGGACCGGCCAGGGTAACTTATTCTCGCTCATGAAAGATCCCGCCGCCGCGGAATTCCTGCCGGATTGTCCGCCGTGGCCGGAAAAGGACCTGCTGAGCGCCGAAAAAGAACTCCTCGGATTCTATATCAGCGGCCATCCGCTGTCGCAATATGAGTCTCTGCTCCAGCGCTATCGGCTGGCCACGGTGGCCGGCCTGGCCGAGATGGAAGAGGATAGTGTCACCCGCATCGGCGGGCTGGTGGCCAAGGTGGATCAGAAGGTGACCAAGGAAAAGAAACAGCTCATGGCCGTCTTCCAGCTCGAAGACGTGGAAGGGACGCTGGAAGTCGTCGTCTACCCCGAGGCATTCAGCGAATACGGAGCTGTGCTCGTCGAGGGCGCGCCGGTGATGGTCTGCGGCGCCGTGAAGAAAAACAACGAAAGCCCGACGATGATCCTGGCCGAAGCCTATCCCCTGGATCAGGTTCCCCGCGTGTTCACGGAGCGTCTCAGCCTGCATTTGCCGGCGGCCAATGCCAGGACGACATTGCTCGAACAAATCCGGAATCTGCTGAAGGTGCACCCGGGGCCGACTCCCGTGATAATCTGCATCCAATTTCCCGCGGGGGAAGAAGTCTTTTTAAGCACGGACCGCTCGTTTCACGTGATGCCGTCGGAGTTACTGATCCGTGAATTGGAACACGTGCTCGGAGAAACCGGCGTCTACGTGGCAGTGCAGTCCCGCCCCTGCCGCAAAGCCAACGGCTCGGGGCGCCGCCGGTATGGAAACGGCGGCTCTGTGTTCTAACCTGTTGGGTCCAGGGATGAAAATGACGAAACGAGCAGCAGTAAGGAGCTAATCGTCTTCCTGCTCCTCTGGGCGATTTCGGCAGTGGTGTGGCTTGTCGCGATCAAAGCTCCACTCGTGGCCCTCTTGGCACATGTAAGTCTGGTGGCATACTGGTTCTGGAGTTTTGCGCTGATTGCTGCGGCGTTATGACGGAGGAAGAAACAACCAGACCCAACCAGCCATCGGAGGCGATTCTCAACTCGCGCGGGGCGGGTCTCGAACGCTTCAATGGCAATGTTCCTCGGCGCGCTGCCGCGCCGTTATCAGTCTGCGCTATGGCCCATCCGGCCCATTGGCTTCTCCAAAGAAACTCTTGCCATACACATCTAACAATGATATTTTGTGTATTAAGAAAAGGAAAGGAGAGTTCATCCATGGCAAGAACCAATGTAGTTTTGGATGATGATCTGGTGGCTCAGTGTCAGGCAGTCACCGGCATTCCCACAAGACGATCGCTGATTGACCATGCCTTGCAGGAGCTTCTCCGGCATGAGCGGCAGAAGACTGTTCTGGAATTGAAGGGACGGATCGTCTGGCATGGTAACTTGAGCGCATGGCGGCAGGGACGACACTTGGCGTGACCATTGTTGATACAACGGTCTGGATCGACTTCTTTCGAGGCAAGGACACCCCGGCAACCGAGATGCTCCAGCAGATGCTGAATGCCGGCGAAGACATCTGTATCTGCGGTATTATCCTGACCGAAGTCTTGCAGGGGATTCGTGAAGATGCCGAGCACAAAGAGGTCGCATCACGTTTTGAGACCTTTCTATTCCTCCCCATGCGTCACCAAACCTTTGTTAACGCGGCTCGTTTGTACCGCACGTTGCGACGCAAAGGCGTAACGATTCGCAATGCCGTTGACTGCATGATTGCGGCCGTGGCAATTGAACATGACATTCCTCTCCTGCATCATGATCGGGACTTCGGGCCGATGGCGGAACACTGCGGACTCAAAGTGATCAAGACAGGAGAGAAGCTAACCAATAAATCCGGCGTACTCGGTAAACCGCGCCGCTGATTTGCACCGTTCGGAGGCCAGACGATGTCCATCAGCGCGGGATGACCAGTTTCTGACCGGCTCTCAGATTATCCGGGTCCTTCAAGTCGTTGGCTTCAAGGATGGCGCCGACCTTGACTTTGTAGGCCGCGGCGATCGCGGAGAGCGTCTCGCCGGGTTTGACAATATACTCGTTGCCGGCGCCGCCGCGGCTCGATTGACCAGACCCTTTACTCATGATCTCCGCGATCTTGGCGCTGAGCTGGTCCACGATGGCTTGCTTGTCTTTCTCGCGGGAAGCGTTCACCGCCTGAATCTGTCGTTCCAGGTTGTCCAGGCGTTCCTGAATGGCTGCCTCATTCCGGGTGTTGGAAGAATCCGCCCGCAGTTTTTCGACCTCATTCACCATGCGCCGGTTTTCCAGTTCAACGGTTTCCACCCGGCCCTGCACACGATTCAAGTCCTCGCGGAGAATGTTGATATCCTCCTGTTCCGATGCGATCGAACTGGAGTCGTTGAACGTGACACAACCGGTAAGTCCCACCAGGAACGCCAGTCCGCTGATATACGCCAGAATGTGTTTCATGATTCACCTTGCTGAGCGGGATGGGTAAAAGACAATTCCGGTTCGGCTCCATAACTCTGAGCCGAACGAAATACCGTTTTCAGCCATTCGAACACCAGGCCCTGGGATTTTCCGCCGTCCACCGATTCGTCAAAAGGTTTCTCCGCCAGGGCCATCTTGACCGGTCCTTCCATGATTGCAATTGGCACCGGGTCTCTGGTGTGGTTGCGCACGGAAACCGGCGTGCAGTGATCCGTGCCGATGATCAGGCGATAGGGACAACCCAGGGTCTGGAGTCCTTTCAGCATTGGGCCCACGATTTGCTGGTCAAAGGCTTCAATGGCGCTGATCTTTTTCAGCAGATCGCCCATGTGACTGCACTCGTCCGGCGCTTCCACGTGGACGAAAACAAAATCGAGGCGCTTAAGAGTGTCCAGGGCCGCCTGGACTTTGCCCGCGTAGTTGGTGTCGGTGAACCCGGTGGCGCCTGGCACGGGATTGGCCTCCAGGCCGGCCAGCTTACCAATGCCGCGCACCAGGTCCACGGCGGTGATTACTCCGCCGGCAAGCCCGAATGCTTCCTGATAGGAGGGTAAGGATGCCCGGCGGCCCTGGCCCCACAGCCAGATATGGGTGGCTTCGTTCTGGCCGGCTTTCCGGCGCGCCAGGTTCACCGGATGTTTGGCCAGGATCGGCTTCGAGGCTTCCATCAATTTCAGGACTTCGGCCAGCCGTTTTCCCTGGGGCAAATGCTTGCCAACGGGTTGGCCCAGCACGTCATGCGGCGGTGTTGTGGCCAGGTCGGCCGGCCCGTTTTTCCAGATCAGCAGGTGGCGGTAACTCGTGCCGGTGAAGAAGCGAAGCCCGTCTTTTCCCAGCCGCTTGCCCAGCTCCTCGATGATCTGGCGTGCTTCCGTTGTGGTGATATGTCCCGCCGAATGATCCTGGATCAGGTCTTGGGCGACGGTGATCAGGTTGCATCGGAACGCGACGTCGTCGTCGGCCATGTCCACGCCGGCGCCGGCCGCCTCGATCGGCGCGCGGCCGGTATAGTATTGGCGGGGATCGAAACCCATGATGCTCAGATTGGCCACGTCGCTGCCCGGCGGCATGCCGTCGGGCACGGTGGTCACCAGGCGCACCGTTCCGACCGCCGCGATCCGGCGGATATTCGGGATCGAGGCGAACTGGAGCGGCGTTTTTCCGCCCAGCTTGTCCAGCGGGTAATCCCCCATGCCGTCCCCGATCAAAACTGCGATTTTCATTAAGTTCCTCGGTGGTGAAACGTCCCATTCATACAGACAAAATGCAGGCGGGTCAAATCAAGAATTTTGATTTTTAATGAAAAACCACGAATTAGCGCTATCCCGATCCGGATCAGGACCCTTGCCTGTCCTGCTGGCCGTGCCATAGTCCCCACCTCCCGGTTAGTCGGAGTGCCGGCGGAAGTATGCCAGCGGCGAGCTTGCTTGCCCCGAGTTTGTCAAATGGGTCGCAGACTGCACAGTTCGCTCGGCGAGCTGTCGTCGCTTGACTATGAGACAAAATGTGCCAAACTATTCACGGAAACGCTTCGCTCCATCTGTCCGAAAAGCGGGGTAAGATTAGTTTTGCCCAAGATCAAAGAGAACAAGCGCCGTGTCTGAGAAACCAAGTGTCTACTCGCCGACCGATCCAGTCTCCCGGATTGTCACCCTACGCGGGCAGCGTTGGCGGACAACCGGGACCTGGCGCGGAAACTGGCGGCGCTGGAGAAGCAAATCGGATTCCAGGTCAAGGAGTTGCGGGCGCTGTACCGTGTGCGGCGGCTCGTGCTCCCGCCTTCGCAAAGCCCTCGCTTCGGTGGGCGAAGGAAGGTCGTAGCAAAGGATCGCGACTTCGCAGAGTAGCAAAAGGGCGGAGGGCATGAGCGAGAAGAACGGCATGGAGGCTGAAGACTCGTTCGCCGTAGGGAAGAAGAATTATGAGTTCGACTCGAATGGCGCCCTGAAGTAGAGCCTCGCGGACTCGGCACACTTCAGGGCAGCCACGCTGTGTGTTTCGCCTTGCGAAACTCTACTGCGTGGCGGAGAGGGGGGGATTCGAACCCCCGGTACCCTTTTGGGGTACATACGATTTCCAGTCGTACACCTTCGACCACTCGGTCACCTCTCCATGCAAACAAGACGCATCAATCAAAATCCTTGCGCATATATTCCACATCAAAGGGGACAGGGCAAGCGAATTGTTGGCGGATACAGCAATTCAGTAATTATCATCATGGTTCAGACGGCATGTTTTCGTAGGGCTCGATGTCTCACGAGCGAAAAGTCTGCTCTCGCTGAAAAAGTGGAACAGAGGGATCCCGTATGGATTGTTCCTTATCTTTGGCGGTATGAAGTCCAGAACATCCTGGCGAAGGCTATCTGGGTCAAACAGCTCTCTCCGGAAGCGGCCGCTGAAGTCTGGCGTCAGGTTGTTGATGTGATGCGCGACAACGAAACCGATCCGTCACCGGAAAAAGTTATTGAGCTGGCCGGCCGTTATCGGATTACGGCCTACGACGCCACCTATGTCGCCTTGGCCATGGACATGAGCGTTTTATGCGTCACGGAGAACCGCGAGCTTCAGGAGAAATTTCCCCGCCTGGCCATCTCCATGAAAGCCTTTGTAAATCCCGGCAACGCGAAATCCCTGGTGCGGGAGTCCCGCGCCGGCTATCGCGCGCGGCGGGCGCGTCGTTGATCCGTGCCATTTTCGCAAAAAGACCAGGGTTCCCAATTATTTTCAGAATATCTGAAGTCGGCATCCCAGGTTACGCACACCCAATCCAGTTCCAATCCCTGCACATCAAATTCCGTTGCAACATCGCAAGATGCAATTCGTCTTTAATCTCGACATATCGACGCGATTCCAATCGTTGCAACACATCTCCGGCACCAACAAGACAGACGATTACCGCCCAATCAGGCGCCATGCGCTCAAAACCAGACCCTCTTCTTACATTCAAAATATACCGATAAATGATACTCCTTGCTGGCGAATTGCATTGCCTGGCGGCTGATATCGCATTTAACTTTTTAGCATCAATCACAGGATGTCGATTGTCAAGTCATGTCCGGTTAAAAATGGTAGGAGGTGTTGAAAAACAGGTAAACGCGTTGCTCGCGGGCGGTGACGATCTTGCGCACCAAGTTGCCTTGCTGGTCGAGATCATAGCCGAGATCGTTGCCGGTTCCGAACAGGTAGTTGAGGCCGATGTTGGCATCGATAATGCTCGATCGCCGGCCCACACTGCAGGTGAACCCGTATTCGTCGATCTGGCCGAGACTGGTGTCATCGCTGATATTCACGTCCGGAGCGGAGGAGAAGCTGGTGAAAAATCCCGCGCGCACGGGGAATTTCTTCTGGATGATATACTCGCCGCCCAGATTGACGTCCAGCACCGCTTTGCGCTGAATCCGTTCTTCGACGTTCGTTCCGGTTTGACTGCGTCCCTCGATCGAGGTAAAGCTCGTGGGGAGATGCCAGGACAGGTCCACGCCCCAGGCATAGACATCGGTCACTTCCTGGCCGACACCGGCCGACATCTTCATCGGCACGTCGTTTTTCACCGTTAAATTATCGGCATAAAACGAGCCGTGGTCCTGGTCTTGGACCATGTATTGGTATTGCACTTCGCCGTTTTCCAGAATGGCAAACTGAGGCGTGTTGAATGTCAGGCCGATATTCCACGTGTCCGCCGGGTGAAGCTGTACACCCAGGATGGAGACCAGGTTGACCGTATAAGCTTTGATATCCTGCGAGAGGGATAACGCCGGGTTGTTTCCCCAGTAGACGCTTTCAAATTCGCTGTAGGTACGATAGACGCCGAACACGGAGAGACCCAGCGAGACTTGCGGATTGATGTTGCCGCCGATGGAGGGCCCCAGCCAGAGCTGTTGATCGTCCTTGCTGTAGGTTGTGTAATGATTTATATCGGTAAAGGCGCTGATTTCATGCAGGGTGGTTTTATCGGGGATGAACACGGAAAACGCGGCTGCCGCGTTCGTACCCAGCTTGAAAATACTGCCCATGGTGGTCGGGATGCTGATGAAGGATGATGATTTGAAGTCCTCGCCGGGGAACCAGGCGTCATCGATGAAGTACCCGTTGAATCCATACAGGTTGGCTGAAATGGACAGGGTGTTGGCTTTGACTTTGCCCAGTCCGGCGGGGTTGTAATAGCAAGCATCCACGCCGTCGGCGATCGAAACCACGGCGCCGCCCATGCCGGCCGCCCGGTCGCCCACCATATAGCGCTGGTAGTTGGAGTCATCCGCCCATAGGGACGGGAGAACAATCATTGCGCAAAACGTTGTCCATAATACCATTATGATATACTGTTGCGATCTCATTGGAGGAATCTCCGTTTCATTGTTTTGGAATTATTGATATGATCGGCAGGCATTCTTATCAAATAAGCATTGATCTTCAATACTAAAATTAATTCAAACATGTACTGCCTCAGAAGCTGTGAAAGAATTAATTTCCAAATAGCGCATTACCACTTCTACGGTGGCGGTGATAATGAATCATCGAGAGAGAGATCGTATTAATGCTCAATATCTTCACGCGTCATATTGTATTTGATCCGCGGGATTCATTTCACGGAATATTTCCGATGAACTTACCCCGTAGCAACACACAGGGAAGTCTGCCAGCCCGGCTTACGCCGCCTTATCGAGCGCATCTTGCCCTTTTTCTCACCAAGATGATTTGGCAGAAGTTGTATGCCGGCACTTTTTCCAACAGTTCTGCGCGAACCGATTTCAACCCCCTCCGGCCCAATTCGCCAAACTCAAATCCGTCTTTTATGGTGAACATCAAAGACTCGACCGCCGAACGTTCCCGGCGCGCGTTCCGGTAAACATCGCTTTGCCAGTCGTCCGGATCGGTCAAGCGTTTGCCCTTGGCGCTGCTGATGCTGATGTCCTTTACCCCCAGCGCCGGGACTTCGCCGCGTCCCTTCGCGGAGGCATATCCATCATCCGTACTCACCAATTCGGGAACCACGCTGGTGCGGGCTGCGCCGTCAACGAACCGAGAAACCCTCGTACCATCAGAAACACGTAAACCGTATACCCCGGTATCAGGGGACGACCAACCGCAAGATTCAATTTCTCCGCCAAAAGGTTCCGTTCCTTTATATCCAGCTTCGGCAAATCCGCCGTACGGTTTGCAAAATGCTTCTTATCCTCAAGCCGGATTTTCTTCTCTTGCCGCGCGTGAACTTCCAAATCTGCTTCAATCGTTGCGATGATTTCCGGCGCCGATTTCGCCAACTCCTCTATTTCATCCAGATAATCGCAAAAGTCCGTTTCCGGAAGCGATAAAAAAGGTTGCCAACGGTTACTGTTTCAGGCAACTTTATTTTTGTCGCACAGGCTGTCATAGTCAAGACCCTCCTATTGTTTAAGCACTTTACTTGTAGCATGTTGCGACACATTTTGTCAAGAGGATTTAACCGCTTTTTTAACCCGGAATCGTGAATCCGCGGCAACGGAAAGAGCCCATTCGAAGACCTTTTCGAATGGGCTCTAGATAACGTACGATCTTTTTCGCACTTCCCCTTTCCTAAATGATCATCCGCTCCAGTTATGCCTGAAATTTTGACCGGAAAAAGTGGGGATAGTCCAGATGCCGCATGGAGGTTGGCGATCGAAACGTGGTTACGCCGGGAGGGTCATATTATCGTTTCGGTGAACGGAAAAGTGTTACCCTGTTAGGCATGATCTAAGCGGCTATTATCCGGTTGCCGCTACACGCGGTGGTGTTTACAGGCTCGCTATGGATATATTTCTCTATCATGGCCATCTCTTGTTCAAAGCATTCCGGGCAGTAGGTATGGGTGTAAATAACGTTCAGTATCAGGAATATGGGTTCCGTCAACTTCAGTATCAGGAATATGGGTTCCGTCAACCAGTTGCCGTTCATCTTGACGCGCTGGCATTTGCAGCACTTGGTCATCATCAGTTGCGTTTTCATATAGGATTCTCCTTTATGCGCATGAAGCCCTGAATTCCACATCATATATACTCATCAAATGCTTGCGATACCTAACACGGGATTTCCATTTATTTCATACCCGATCGACCCGGAGGGTGAAAATTGCACATTGCTGTGCAATTTTTAGGCACTAACATACCCCCATAGGTTATCAAGCATCCAAACGCACAAGGTTATCGCGGTTATCGGGTCGGTTCAGCAATTCTCATTATGGCCCTCCGGAATGGTATGTTTGATGTAGGAGCGGCTTTATACCGCGAAAATCGAGGGATAAACCATCTCCTACATATAAAACGACGGCAAAAATGGCCATAATGAGAATTATCTGGGCGGTTGGTGTTGGGTTTTGAGTTATTGCGAGGATTATATACAAGAGAATAATTACACAATGGAAAATCCATCTAAAAATTCGATGAATGAGACCTTGCTGCGGCACTACGTTAATGAGGACGCGGTTGTGCGCGCGTATGTCAGAAGCTGTACAATGGGGCATCGCGAAACCGATGATGTGTTGCAAGAAATCTGGAAGGTCGTGTGCGTGAAGATAGGGCAGTATGACGAGAGTCGTCCGTTCCGGGCCTGGGTAATGGGGATCGCGCGCATGCAGGTGCTGAAATGGCGGCAGACACAGGCCCGCTCGCGTGAAGTTCTTTCGCCGGAGACGATCGAGCTCTTCGCCGAAACGGCCATGGAGCATGGTGACGAACTGGATTTCCGCCGTCAGCACCTGCGGGAATGCCTGTCCCGGATTCCCGCGCTTGGCAGACAGATAATGCGGTTGAAATATTTCGACGGACTGACGATAGCCACGATCGGCCTCCAGATGAAAAAAAGCACTGCGGCTATCGAAATGGCGCTGGTCCGGTTTCGCCGGTTTCTGCGCGCCTGCATCGAAAAGCAATTGGTCGAGGAAAGATTGTCTACTTCATGAAAAACTTTAATGATACTGACCTGGCAAATTACCTGGAAGGCGCGTTGCCGGCCGACGAAATTGGCCGGTTAGACGAGACCCTAAAACACGATCCGCAACTGCGGAAAAATCTGCTCGTTTTGGCGGGGTTCGAGGCCGAGTTGCCGATTGCACTGCAGGAAATGTCTCCCGGGGAGTTACAGTCATTGTCGGAGGAGAGCCCGGCCGGCAGAAAATTGACGCCGCGCGTTGTATCCGCACCCCACCCGCGTTCTTCCCGGATCATGTTTGGCCGGGTTATCAGGTACGCGGGTTGGCCGGCTTTGGCCGCGGCGGCCGCGCTTATCATTGGAATCGGTTTGTTCCGTTTTTCGGGGCCGCTTATTCAAAGATTGACCAGCCCCATAATGAGAATAGCACTGATTGAAGGCGATTACGTGAGGTCGGGCAACAGAATCCAAACGCCGGCTCGCAGCCGGGCCATTGTTTATCTCAAGAATGCGACTGAAATTAAAATGGCAGAGAATACCACATTGGAGGCGCTGATGCCCTGGAACAATGCCAGGCAAACCGTATTTCTGGCCAAAGGTGAAATCCTCAACAACACGGCCAAGGGTAACGGCGCTTTTGTGGTCCGGACCGGCGCGGGCAGTGTGCGGGTTACGGGCACGCGTTTTTCCGTAAGAGCTGAATCCCTGGCGGGCGAGCGCATGAAAGGATCGAAAGAGCGCACCGTCATGACGGTAAAGGTCCTTGAGGGCCAGGTGAAAGTGGAGGATGTGGCGGCAACCGCGAGTATCATGGTCAATTGCGGAGAAGAAGCCAAAGTGGTTGAGGACAGCCAGCCGGGAAAGACAATCAAGACCCTCTTTTATGATGATTTCGAGGAAGATGAGATCGGCAAAGTGCCGCAACGTTGGCAATTGGCTCCAAAACTGTGGGCCGTGCGAATGGACGGAAACATGGATAACAAGGTGCTTGCGATGGTTGCCAATAAGCAGATACGGAATATTGCCTCTTTCTGCCTGACTGGGAACTCAGGCTGGAGTAATTATTCCGTCCAATGCAGAGCCAAGATGCTGGGAGATGAAAAACACTTAATGGCCGCCGTAATTGCCTATGACCGGAAGGATAAGGGGTTCTACATATTTAGTCATGATGCCAGCACCGAGGAAATAGTATTGAAAAAATATCGAGCCGGTTCTCAAAAGTCTGGTGGCGATTATGTCGTCTTGAGCTGTAGGCCGCATCGAGCATCCAATGGACAATGGCAGATACTCAAACTCGGTCTGACAAACACACCGGAGGGCATATTGCTTCGAGGCAAGATATGGCAAGAAAATGAATCTGAACCGAAAGAATGGACGATTGAGGCGCATGACAAAGAAAATTCCTTGTCAGGCGGGGAATGCGGCGTGATGTCCAGCATGGAAACCACTTATTTCGATGACTTCTGCGTATCCACAACGGTTTCGGGAAATGATGATTTGGCAGATTCGTTCAAAGAGCGGGATTGATCCGCTGTGCCCGCCCATGCCTTTCATTCGCTGCTTTCAAAGGAATCTTGGCGCAAAATGGAAAATCCTATGAAAACGCAACTGATGACGACCAAGTGCTGTAAGTGCCGGAGTATCAGGGTGAACGGCAACTGGTTCCCGGAACCCACCTTCCTGGCATGGGACGTTATTTACACCCATACCTACTGCCCGGAATGCTTTGAACAAGAGATGGCCATGGTGGAAAAATATTTTCAGGACAAGCCTGTAAACGCCATCGTGTGTAGCGGTAACCGGATAATAGCCGCGTAATTACTTAACGTTGGAGTTAATTGCAAAACTTGTGTTTTGCAAGAATTTAGGAGTCAGGAGACAGAATAAGGAACCTCGTATGGGCCAGAGAATACGAAGAGAACAGGCGATAAACGCAGGGTCTTGGCGGAATGTCCTTTGCGGTCTTCAATGGCTGATTCTTGCGTATTTTATTCTGGATTCTGAATTCTGACTCCTGACTACCTGAGTTGTTACGCCCTATGAACGATACAAGGGAGGAGAACGACGATGAGAAAGCGGCATAATAAAATGATGGGTGCGGCAGTATTGGCGGCGGGACTGTTGATGGCGGGGCGAGCGTCGGCCGGAAGTCTGGACCCGACGAATGTGCCGGGTCCGACGATGCATACGTGTGAGGAAATCTATCAAAAAGTGGATACCTTCGCGTCACCGAAGACGCTCTCGGCCGCGACGACGGTTGTGAATGCGGGTTACTACGCGGCGACGACGCTGGCGGCGGTGGACGCGGACCTGACGGAAGCGAACATCAAGACGAACGTGACGATCTTCGGCATTGTCGGATCGGCCGATAGCCTTACCTATTCTGCCAGTGTTCCGAAAACGGGGCAGACAACCTCGTATCAGGCGGGGGATGACGGAACTTACAAGAGTGGCGTGGCATGGCCGAATCCGCGGTTTACGGTGGGGGCAGGCACATCCAATAATTGTGTGACGGACAATTTGACACGCTTGATGTGGCTGAAGAATCCCGATGCCACAACAAGAAATTGGGCAACTGCGATCATTTACTGCGAAGCGTTGGATGGGACTGGCGGCAGGGGCGGCTACTCGGACTGGCGGTTGCCGAACTGGAATGAACAAGGCAGTCTGATTGATGCCGGCAAGACCAGTCCCGCATTGCCGATGGGCCATCCATTCACAGGCGTCCAGGAAAGCTATTGGTCGAGCACTACGTCCGCGAGTAGTACGGGCTCCGCGCTTATCGTGTCCATGAACACTGGCAACTTGCTCATCGGCCCTAAGACGCTCCTGTACTATGTGTGGCCCGTCCGCGGCGGACAATGAAGAGATGATCTTGCGTGGCGCTAGACAAGTTTGATTCTTTGTTTTATGGATCCGTTAATAGGAGAACGACGATGAGAAAACAGTATGGAAAAATGGTGAGGGCGGCGGTAGTGGCGGCAGGACTGTTGATGACGGGACGAGCGTTGGCCGGGAGTCTGGACCCGACGAATGCGCCGGGTCTGACGATGCATACGCTGGAGGATATCTACCAAGGAGTGAGTGCTTTCATGCCGTCCCGGACGTTGTCGTCCGCGACAACGGTGGTGAACGCGGGTTACTACGCAGCGACGAACCTGGCGGCGGTGGATGCCGACCTGGCGGCAGGGAACATTGTTACGAACGTGACGATCTTTGGCATTGCCGGATCGGCCGATAGATGCACCTATTCTGCCGGTGTTCTGAGAACGGGGCAGACGAACACGTATCAGGCGGGGGATGACGGAACTTACACGAATGGCGTGGCATGGCCTAATCCGCGGTTTACAGTGGGGACAGGCGCATCCTCTAATTGTGTGATTGACAATTTGACGGGATTGATGTGGCTGAAGAATCCCGATGCCACAATAAGAACTTGGGCGGTTGCGATTATTTATTGCGAAGCGCTGGATGGAACTGACGGTAGGGGCGGCTACTCGGACTGGCGATTGCCGAACAAGAATGAACTGTCCAGTTTAATTGATGCCGGCAAGGCCAATCCTTCATTGCCGACGGGACATCCATTCACAGGCGTCCAGTTGTATCCCTACTTCTCGAGCACTACGTCCGCGAGTAATACGGGCTCCGCGTGGGAAATGGACACGCGCAATGGCCGCATGACCACCGGCGGTAATAAGATGTTCGAGGACTGTGTGTGGCCCGTCCGTGGCGGACCCTGAAGAGATGATCTTGCGTGGCGCTAGACAAGTTTGTTTCTTTGAGTTATTTGAGATACAGGCAAAAGGAAAGACGAAAACGATGAGAACAATGTCTGGACACAAGATGGGATTAAGATTATCTGCGTCTGCGTTGGCGTGGGCCTGTCTTGTTCTGCCTTGCGCGTGGGCGGCCGGGAATATAGACCCGACCAACAAGAACGCCTGGACCGAGAATGCGGGCTGGGCCAACGCCTCGCCGACGAACGGCGGGGTGACGGTGTATTTCGACGGGACGAACGGCTATCTGACGGGCCTTGCCTGGGGCGAAAACATCGGCTGGATCAAGTTGGGCGATAACACCGGTGGCCCCTACAACAATACCAGCGCCACGGACTGGGGCGTGAACCTGACTTCAAGTAATCTCTCCGGCTATGCCTGGGGCGAGAACGTCGGCTGGATCAAGTTCAATTCGGCCTACCATCAGGCGACGATTGAAATGGCCACCGGCCGGTTCAACGGCTACGCCTGGGGCGAGACCATCGGCTGGGTTCGATTTAAAGGCACGGCCCCCGACTACAACGTCCGCACGCTGGCAATCTTGACGGTGAATGGTCCGGCGGCAATCACGGCCCAGCCGGTCTCGCTCACGACGAACGCGGGTGGTTCGGCGAGCTTCACGGTGGGCGCTTCAGGGACTGCGCCGCTGTTCTACCAGTGGCAAAAGAATACCACCAACATCAACTTAGCGACGAACGCGATCTATATGATCGGGTCTATAGCGGCCAGCGATGCGGGTAATTACCGATGCCTGGTCAGCAACGTGATGAACGCGGTAACGAGCGCGGTGGCAACTCTGACTGTAACGGTGAACACGCCCGCGGCGATCACGGTCCAGCCGGTCTCGCTGACGACCAACGTTGGCGGCTCCGCGAGCTTCACGGTGGGCGCGTCCGGCACGGCGCCGCTATATTACCAGTGGCAGAAAAACAGCACAAACATCAACTTGGCGACCAGCGCAACTTACACGATCAATCCCGTGGCGCTTGGCAACGCGGGCAATTACCGGTGCATAGTGAGCAATATGGTGAACGCGGCGACGAGCGCGGTGGCGACGCTGACGGTGAATGGGCCGGCGACGATCACGACCCAGCCGCAATCGCTGACCAACAACCTGGGTTCTGCCGCTAACTTCACGGTGGCGGCATCGGGGACCGCGCCGCTGTTCTACCAGTGGCAGAAGAACAGCACGAACATAGGCTCAGCGACCAGCGCGACCTACACGATCGCCCCGGTGGCGGCCGGCGACGCGGGCAATTACCGGTGCATAGTCAGCAATGTGGTGAACGCGGCGACGAGCGCGGTGGCCACGCTGACGGTGACGGCGATTCCCGGAGAAATCGGCGTGTTCGATTCCATTCCCCCGAACAGCGACACGAACATGCCGTTCGGGCCGGTGATCGTGGGGTTGTCAAGGACGGAACATGTCACAATCAGCAACACGAATGCGACGCATTCACTTCTCATCAGTAACATCTCCTTTGCCATGTATCAGGAGGATTTCGATGACAGGCTGGCGCAGTGGTGGGTGGAGACCACCGATCCGCAGTGGCAGGTGGTGTCTGGAGAATATCGGGCGCAGGCGGGTTCGTCGCAAATCTCTATGCAGTCCACCTACGTGGGGGACCGGTGGCAGGATTGTCACGCGCAAGCGACGATGCATTCGACGGGTGATCCGAATAGTAGTGCCGGCATAGCCGTGAGAGCCAGCGATGATTTCATTTATGATAATAAGAGCGCTGGGAGCGCCTACTGCGTAGGGGTTGATGGGGACGGCTTCTACTGGGTTGGCAAGTACGTTGCAGGGTCGTTCTCATCACTGCAAAGCTGGACCACGTCGCCATACCTGAACACAGGAACAGCGACGAACATAGTGGCCATCAACGTCCTCGGAGCGGCTATAACGGTTTATTTTAACGGCAACCTCGCGTGGTCGGGCGCCGACACGTCGATTACGAATGCGGGACATGTGGCGCTGTTTGGGGATAGCGGATATTTCAGCGAGGCTGTTCATTACTTCGATAATGTCGCCGTCGTGGATCTGGAGGACACCGCGATCAATTTGGCTGGAACGTCTCGCGGGCCATTCACGCTGACAAATCTGCCGGCCTTCCCATATTCGCTGGCGGCGGGCAGCAATCTGACCTTCGACGTGATCTATGCTCCGGAAGCGATCGGGTCCGACGACGCGGCGGTGGTGATTGAGAGCGACGACGCGGACGAGCCGCGCGTGGAGGTGGCGCTGTCAGGCGAAGGAATACAAGATTATCTGGCGGTGACGCCGGCGAGCGGCTTCGAGGCGAGCGGACATCCGGGCGGGCCGTTCGCTCCGAGCAACATGGTCTATGGAGTGAGCAATGCGGGGCCGGTGACGATTCAGTGGGCGGCGTGGAGCACGCAGGCGTGGGTGACGGTGATGCCGGTGGGCGGAACGCTGAACAGCGGAGCGTCGGCGTCCATGACGGTGAGCGTGAACGTGGCGGCGGCGGCGCTCGGCCAGGGTGTGTATGGGGACACGGTGCTGTTCAGCAACCTGACCACCACCATTGCCGAGCAGCGTCGGGGCGTGCGACTGGAGGTGTTCACCACCCCGCGGATTACGGTGACGCCGGCGTCCTTGACCGTGACCAACGCGTTGGGCGGCAGTTCGCAACGATTACTCACGATCAGTAACGCGGCTGGAGCGGATGGAAACCTGTCGTTCCAACTGTATAGCACGCGAGAGACGGGTAGTGGGATGGTAGGGATGGTGGGGCTGGGTGTGGGGATGGCGGTGGGCGTAGGGCAGGGCGTGGGTCTGCCGCCGCCGGGTCGGGACTTTACAAAGGCGGCGCCCGGAGTTGAGTTCCGTCCGGGGCGACTGCTGGTGCGGTTTGCATCGGGGATGAAGAAGTCGGCGCGCGCTGGATTGCTGGCACAGGTGGATAGCGCTGCGGCCGTAGAACGGGAATACACGATTGTGCCCGGGTTATGCCGGGTTAAAATGGGGGCCGGGCAGACGATGGCGGACGCGCTGAGGGTATGGAACCGAACGCCGGGTGTGCTGTATGCGGAGCCGGACTATAAGGTGCAGATGGTGAAAATTCCGGATGACACCCGCTTCGGCGATTTGTGGGGAATGCAAAAAATAGATGCGCTGGGGGCGTGGAACACGCAGACGGGAAGCCGGTCAACGATTGTGGCGGTGATTGACACCGGCGTGGACTACAATCACGAGGATCTCGCCGCGAACATGTGGCGCAATCCGGGCGAAATTCCAGGCAACGGGATTGACGACGACGGGAACGGCTACGTGGACGACGTGTATGGGATCAACGTCATCACGCACAGCGGCGACCCGATGGACGACCACAATCACGGCACGCACGTCGCGGGTATAATCGGGGGCGTGGGCAACAACGGTGTGGGGGTGGCGGGGGTGTGCTGGCAGGTGCAGATCATGGCGCTGAAGTTCATGGACGCCAGCGGCTGGGGCTACCCCTCGGACGCGATCACCTGCATTGAGTATGCGATCCAGAATCATGCGAAGGTGCTGAACAACTCGTGGAGCGGCGATCCCTACATGCAGGCGCTGAAAGACGCGATCGACGCCGCGGCGGCGGCGGAGATTGTATTCTGCGCGGCGGCGGGGAACAGCCACGGGGATAATGATCTTTCGCCTGCCTATCCGTCGTGCTATACCTCGCCGAACATCATCTCGGTGATGGCGACAAGCGCCGGTGATACGAAATCATCCTTCTCGAGCTATGGACGCACGTCGGTGGATCTGGCGGCGCCGGGAGAGAACATCTTGAGCTGTAAGCGGAGCGGCGGGTACCTGCTCATGGACGGCACCTCGATGGCCACGCCGCACGTGGCGGGGGTCTGTGGACTGTTGCTCTCGCAGAACCCGGGATTGACGGTGGCGCAAATCAAGGATGCGCTGATGCGCACGGTGGATGTGCCGGCGACGCCGCTGACATGCGTATCGAGCGGACGGGTGAACGTGGCGCGGGCGCTGGCACAGGTGGGAGCGCTTTGGCTGACGCCGGCGCCGGCATCGGTGACGAACGTCCCGCCGGGTGGTTCGACGAACATCACGGTAACGTTCGATGCCGGCGCCCTGGCAGTGGGAAGCTACACCGGGGAAATTGTGGTGGCGAGCAACGACCGGACCACGCCGCAGACGAATGTGCCGTGCGTGATGGTGGTAGTTGCCACGTCGCCGGC
>Ga0180015_1000155_pt1 | contig 20246 bp, 15 predicted proteins | sample KR13_S2_MetaG_FD_116508 | JGI IMG/M metagenome (GOLD analysis project Ga0180015, IMG submission 116508) | Groundwater microbial communities from the Olkiluoto Island deep subsurface site, Finland - KR13_S2_MetaG | ecosystem: Environmental > Aquatic > Deep subsurface > Groundwater | place...
CCATAATTTATACCTCAGGGTCAAAGTACAGCATTACCGTTGAATCCGCTTCCAGCGCATCCCTGGCAACAATTAATATGAGCTTTGTCTTTTCCTTCATCTCTGGTTCAATATCAGCCCTTGAAAGCAGCCGCTCGCATTCTTCTATCAGAGGTTCCGGCTCCTGAAGACCTTCAGTTGAATAGAGTTCCATCAGGCTTGAGAGCACGGGGAAGTCGCCAAGGCTTTTGACCTTCTCTACGTATGCCTCGAATTCGTTGTTGCTGCCGAACACCTCAAGCGAACCGCTTCCTTCCCTGTCAAAAACGATTACAGAACCTTTGGTGTCGTATTCGGTCGGGGGAAGTTCTAACTTTTTAGCAGGTTTCTTTGTTTTGGATGGAGTATTAGCCTGCTCCGGGGCTTTTTCTGCAGTGTAAACATCGGCAAAATGCTCTTTCAAATGGAAATAATAAAGGTACCCTTCAAGTTTGTCCCTGTTCTCTCTAAGGCTTTTTATATATTCTTCGATGCCTGCTTTTGCTTTCTGGAGATTTTCCTGCGCAGGGTCTAACTTGTATTCACATAACGGTACGAGGGCTTTGGGAAGGGCGTATTCTACTTTTCGCCACATTTCTCCGGACTTTTTATACTTGTTTAAATAAGGAATGACCTGAGTTAGCAGTTCGTATGCTTCTTCATATTTTCCAAGATTCAATAAAGCATAACCACGCCAGAGGAATCCTACGGCTATTTCGTCATAAAGTCTGTATTTAATTCCTGCTGCTATGTCTTCATCTGATTGATAACAATTCTCGGCCGCCCACTCGAAGAGCTGGATGGCTTTTTGGGGGTCAGCGTTGGCGAGGGTGAAAGCGCACCCATTCATTAATTGGTAATGTCCAACCGAGATCAAAATCCTCGAACTTTCCTTTCCTTCTTCCATTCCTTTGAACAGTTTTGACGTGTATTCACGATATCCAAATGTTGTTAATAACCGAAGCATTTTTCCTGATATTTCTTCATCTCTACAATATTTGGATATTATTGCCAATTTTTCATAACATTCTCTAATTTCATCTTCTATCTTTTCAGGATATTCGTCGTATGCGCCTTTATCTTTAAGGTATTTTTCGCATTTATTGTATTCTTTTTTTATAAATTCATTGAATTTTTTATCACTCAACATGATGCTCCTTACTTATTCACTGCTATTACAACAATTTCAATAGTCCCTTTGATTTTTTCTGTCCCTCTTGTGAATTCATATGGCAAACTCGCTGGCAGATTCAAACTGTTCTTGATTGCCTGGCTATTAGGACCATTGAGATAGAGAAGGAATTGTTTCTTAATACTTGGATTCTTGAAATAATCCTCACCAATGTCCTTGATCACATAGTCTCCATTAAACTCAAGGGCACCAGTTAATTTATTAGGTTTAATGTACCTATCTAAATTGCCCAACGTCAAACTCTGCCTTGCTTTTGCCTCCACTATCTTCAGGGTATCTCCACCAACCATCGCCACATAATCCGGTCCACCTTTATTGACGTGTTTCACACCAATTACGACAGTACCTCCAATATCTATGCTGGCAAGGTATTCGGTATATGCACCTTTAAGATTGCCCAGATAACCTGCCGTGGATCTACCTGCAGCATCCGCAGCCGTCATTTTCTTGGCATCAAAAGTGACCCTGTCCTTTAATATATCGCTTCCACTGGTCAATTTCTCTCTTACAAATGTGGGCAATCCAGGGAAATCCTGATAAATCTTACTGTTTGTAAGAATATCATCAAATCTCTTTAAATCTATTTCTTTGAAGAGTTTAATAATCACATCATCAGAGAACCCTTTATTGTTCAAATTTTTTACAACATCTTCACCGATAGAAGCTTTGATCCAGCCTATTGAATCATCAATATATTTTAAAGCAAACGATGCGGCAGAAAACATCATATTCGGATGCTTTGCGACAAACTTGCTGATAGTTACAGAAACTTTGGCAGCATCCCCATAACCCGGGATCAGGGCAAGGGCGTTCAAAAGTGTACCAAGACCGTCGCCGCGAGCTATTGATGCAGCTATATCCCGGATATCCCCCACGACAATGAAGCCGCTGAGCATCCAGCCTGCCATGTAGTACACGCTGTCGTTGTTATCTGCACCCCATTCTCCAAGAACAGCGCCCAAGACAACATCTCTTGAGATCTCCAGGATGCTGTAGCGTTTTTCATAAACAAGCGGGTCATAAAACGGGTCATAATGTTCTTCAAAATCACCATATTCATCGTTATCAGTATCCTGAATCAGTGGATCCGTGCCTATTTCAAGCTCGAATCCGTCGTTTAACCCGTCTTTATCATAATCAGGATCCAGCGGCTTTGTCCCGAATTCTTCCTCGTCAGGATCTGCAATGCCGTCATGATCGCTGTCCACCAGCGTTGGCTTGCTTATGATATTGAAATATCTCTTCCCGCTGATCTCAACGAGTACTCCAGCTTCCTCTCCATCCGACAGGCCATCGCCATCAGTATCCGGATTATTTGGATCAGTTTTATACAGGTTCCCCAGCCCGTCCCTGAACCCGTCGGTCTCTGTAAAATCAGGAAGCCCGTCGCCATCGGTATCCGCATACTCCAGGACATACCTCGCATCGGCAGAGTTGTCGCCATAGTAGTCATCCTTATCCCAGACTCCGATCGGTCCGCCCTGATGCATGAACTCCAGAATACCAGGTCTAACTCGAAGTGCGCTAACAGGAGAATCATTGCTTCCGTATCTTACGTGCATCCCCAGATCAGGAACATTGTAATTCTTGCCCCTGTTGCACCATGCTGGAATGGTTGCTGCCTCATCGCCGGTTTCATCGAGGCACTTTGTCACAGCAGGCTTTGGCGACCAGTGGGTGTACCAGCCTGATGCGTTCATCCTGTATAGACCCGGCAAAAATGAAGCGCTGCCGTTGAACCAGTTCACGCCGCTGTTTCGGTTGTCTGTGATGACCGTCCATGTTACGTTGCTGCCGTATCCTATGTACATCGGAGCTTCGAACAGAGCATCCCATGCTGGTATGTCTAAGACTGCAAACGTGGAGAGATGCGATGTATTTCCTGTTACGGTATGATTCACTGTGTCAGCTCTGGACTCTATCCTGGTAAAAGTGCCAAGGCTCTCGTTGAAGTAGAAAAGGGAGATGTTTGATGGGTTATTTACTCTCTGGGGATCATAAGGCAGGCTGATCTCGGCAGTCTCAAAAGTCCCGTTCAATTTGAAATCAATTACTGGACTCACAAGAGCTGAGACATTGGTGAAAACCTCCGAGGCAACATTATAAATACTTAAATTCTTTGCCATGTCCCCTTTGCCTGTTATTGATGCCCCTACGCCCAGCGCCTCATCTTTCTTGATAGAACTGTAAACCTCATCCCCATCCAGGATGCCGTCTCCATCGGTATCAGCGTTCAGAGGATTTGTACCGAGACGAATCTCGCTGCCATCGTCCAGCCTGTCGTTGTCCGTATCTTTTAGAAGCGGATTCGTGCCTGAATTTATCTCAAAACCGTCTGGCAGGGTGTCCTTATCAGTATCACTGACAAGAGGGTCTGTTCCATAGTTTTGTTCCTGAAGATTCGTGAGATTGTCGTTATCTGGATCTTCTTCGGCATCAGGTATTCCATCTCCGTCAGAATCTCCTGACCTGACATCTGTAAGGAGACCCAGCTTCATCAATTCAAAATAGTCGGTAAGACCGTCATTATCTGTGTCATTCTTAAAAGGGTCCGCTCCTATGCGGGATTTCACGAATGCGGGAAGCTGACCGCCCAGGGTTTCATACCCGTCTATTATTCCGTTCCCCGCCTCGTTCTCAGGTGTGAGCGCAGAATCCGAATCGGGATTTTGCGGATCGAACCCCAGAAACCGTTCCTGCGATTCCGGCAGCATGTCCCCGTCCAGAAGAAGAGTGGCTGATCTTAGCATATCCACCGAATCAACGGCGCTGAGAGTAATGTTGCTGATGCCTGTGAGATTTACCGTGCTTGAAAAATTTCCATATACAACAGGAATTGCAGATATATTCCCGTTGTAATTCAGGGTGAGATTGGTTATATTTAAATCGGTGACATTGCCTGAAACTTTGATAGTCCCGTTGGAAACGGCATCGTCCCACGGGGAGAGAATATTGATTACTGGCGACTCGTCCTCAACCCAGAGTGTTATGTAACTTCCCGGAATGCTTCTTACTTCAACTTCAAGTCCATTTGTGGGCTGAACAGAGATGTTCTTGCTGATCAGAAAGACGTTTTGATTGAACTCGTTAGTCTTTACTACCGTCTCTCCATTCAGCCTGACCAAAGCGCTACTTGTGAGATTCTCTACTCCATCGCCATTTTTTATGAATAATGAAAAATTCCCATCTGTTCTGCTCAGAGAAAAATTGTCTTGAGCCAGGTCAGGACCGCCGCCGGTTCGATTGAACTGAGCAGGGCCATAAACAACTGAGGCTGTTACAGCAGGGCTGAGAATCGATACCAGCATTAATGCTACGATTGTACAGGAGATGAGGGGTTTATAATTCATTTTCCACACCACAATAAATTGATGGCTATGACGTTTATTTCTTTACATAAACCATCTCATTATAGAAACAATAGAAGTATAGAGAACGTTATCCTTCCTTGAGCACCATGTCCACGCAGAAAGCGGCAGAGAGAAGCAGCTTTCTCAATCCTCTACCCGGCGATTTGTGAGTTCGCTTTTTATTGCATAGTTATCGGCGCGAGCCAGCATCTGCGATCACCCTAGCAGGTCAGGTGCAGCAGCGCATTCGTTTTACCCCGGCCTTCTCTATCTCCTCGACATGCCTCTTCTGTCTTCATGATAACCAAAGTCATCCCCCTGTTTTCAGCCTCAGCCTTAATCTCGTCCAGCACAGGGAGCGCACCCGACTCTCCAGTCCCGATGATCAGCGTTTTGCAATCCCATGGAATATTCTCGGCCAGGGACAGAGGGGTATGACCGTACAGTTCCTTCAAATGCTTTGAGAGCTTCTTTTTCCTCTTCTTCACCCGGCCGCCGCGAACCACGACATCGTAATCGTACGTCTCGCCATCTATCTCCACACTCCCGAAGCCGAGGTACTTCACCTTCATGGTACAAGGTCAAATGAAATTGCGAGATCCCGATTGAATACCTTCTCAAACAGATCTCCTTTTTTCATGGCTCTCTCCTTCTCGGTTTCTGCTTCCCCTGAAACAGCACAATTGACGATCACTTGCTCGGGAGAAACCTCAGATGTAATATCTTTAACAAGGCTCTGCTGGGTGAAATCCAGTCCATCCGCCACGCGAAGAATCGCTGACAGTACCTTTACTTTCTGCCTTTCATCCCGCCGCAGTGCAGCAAAGTTGGGGTGCCCTTTATTTGGAAATTTTCTCCTGTGGTAACGGGCGATTGAACCTACAATTTTCCGCTCCCTTTCATCAAAGGGAAGGTGCGGTTCGGCAAGGATGATGCGGAGTGAGGTCTTGTGATGCCCCTTCTGCCCTTCGATCCACCCGATATCATGAAGGATACCCGCACACTGGAGCCAGAAACGTTCTTCGGCACCGAGGCCGTGAAGTTCTCCGAGTTCATCGAAGAGTTGCATTGCCAGCCTTGTCACCTGACTGCTGTGCCCCTCATTACAGGAAACATTGCGAGCAGTCTTACGAACTTCCTCCAGGCGGTGTTCATTCTTCTTTGATAATTCCAGAGCCGCTGCATCTGGCGAGAGACCCTGAATAGTCATCTGGGCGAAAACCTCAGGAAGGCCGTTTTCCCGTATGCCTGCTGCGGCTTTCTCCACGTCATAATCGACACGGTACTGGTTCACTTCAAAGGGGTTTATCTGCAGGATCGCATAGCCGGCCCGCGGATCACCGTCATCCTGCCTTCCTGCACCTCCGGGGTTAATGAACCATACGCCATCAACCTGACGGGAAAAGGGACGGTGCGAATGCCCGAAGATTATCACGTCAGCATCAGCGAGTTGTGCAAACTCACGGAGTTTTTCATCCGGTGTTTCAGGGCTGATTTGTTCGTCACCCGGCAAAGGGCTCCTGTGGGTAAGGAGTATTCGCTTTCCTCCAGCCTCCAGTCTGAGTTCCTCAGGAAGAGATTTGAGATATTTGCGGTTCTTCTTCGAGAGATTGTCGTATGTCCACTTGATAGCATTCCAGTCTTCAGGTGGCTCTCCTCCCTCTTCCTCTTTCTTTTCCTTGACTTTCAGAACTTTGAGATCGTAATTCCCCGCTACACTCTGAGCATTCTCCTTGCGCAGTCTCCTGACAACATCATCCGGAAAAGCACCGTACCCTGTGAGATCTCCCACATTCCAGATTGTTGAAACCCCTTTGTTGCTGGCATCTTCCAGGACAGCTTTCAAGGCGGGCAGATTGGCGTGAACGTCACCAATGAGCAGAAAGGCTTCGTGTTCTGTTGGTTGAGATAACCCCGAAGCAGGAAGGTTGGCAGTTCCTTTTTTTGCCTCGGCTTTCTTTATTTTTGCTTCTGCTTTACCAGGTTTATTTTTTATTGTACTTTGCAGTATTTTATGTCTTTCTTCCCACCACGAAGATACTGTGGCGTTCTTACTTTTTTTCTTATCTTTCATATATTTCACTCTCCATACTTATTTTATATTTACCTGATCCTTAGATTTTTCATCGAAGGATAACCGGATAAATTGCTTCAGGTCATTCCATATATTCTGCTCCAGAATATCTTTCCAGCAGCCTGCAAACTCCTCATAGATCGCAGAGCGGCGCTCGCGCAGATGCTGCTGGAGGTGCAGCAGCCCGGGCTCAAGAATCCCAAAGGAGTCGTCCTGCCCGAAATAATCACGAGAATATGCCCGTTCATCCTCCATGAATTGAAGCAGGTGATCCATCCATACATCGCAGTCGTGCAGATCTCCGAGCAAGTCCTGAAGTTTTTTGCAGACCGCAAGCTGGTTCTCCAGCCCGCCTTCGTAAAGGGGTGAAAATACCCCCATCGTGTAGCGAAGGCGCTTTACAGCAATACGCATGGCATGGTGCTCTTTTATATTTTCAGGGATGTAAACTGAAGCTTCATGAGCGAACATCTCATCAAGCCTCGATGTTATGTGGACAAGCGCATTTTGATATATTTCTGGAGAATTGGCGCCAGCGTGACGACTTCCCCTTCGCATCTTACGGCACGACTTTTCCATATCATCCACCACGCCGCTCTCAAGAAGCCTGTCAAGGGCCTTGATAACATGCGGCTGCACCCGTTCCCGTCGCTGCCTGAGGCGCAGAAGGAAGCGCTGCACGCCCGGGCGGAGGCTTTCCTCTTTTAACTTCTCTGTGTATGTCTTAAGAAAAGCGATCTGCACGTCTGCATCCCGTGCCTCCCTGAGAGCGCGTGTGATATTGCGGACCTCTTTTCGCCATTGCCTGTACTTCTTAGGAGGGAAACAATCTTCAAAAAGCGGAAGGCAGGAGCGGATCCGCCTCGACGCGACCCGCATCCTGTGAATGAACTCAATATCCTCTGCCTCACGCACGCCTTCTATCTCCCTGGAAAGGGACCGAAGGAGCGGGCGAAGCGTATCCGCCCCGAAAAAACAATATCCATTAGAGTTTTTCAGGGGTTCTTCCCTTTCAGAATTAACCGTGCCACGACCCCCTGTTCTCGATCAGCCACTCCTGCGAATTCATCTCTTTCTCTCCAGGGGAAGGCACAACGCGCTCATACGTCCCATCGCTCAATAACCGCCTTGCTTTTACATTATCCTTCAGGTGGACATTGAGTATATCCTTGATTATTGCAGATTTTATCTCCGGATACTCCACAGGGAAGAGCGTTTCTACCCGCTCGTCGAAGTTCCGTGTCCGCAGATCAGCACTCCCGAGCAGGACCTCTTCATCCCCGCCATTTCTGAAATAGTATATTCGCGCATGTTCGAGAAAACGTCCCACAATGGATGTGACCGTGATATTCTCACTTATCCCCGGGATGCCGGGGCGGATGGCACACAGGGCGCGCACGTTCAGGTCGATTTTTACACCTGCCTGAGACGCCCGGTAAAGAGCCATGATAATCTCCATATCAGTTAAGCCATTATTCTTGAATGCCATATATCCATCCCCGTGCTCTCTTTGGCGCTTGATCTCTCTTTCGATGCGTCCCAGGAATTCCCGCCGCAAATCATAAGGCGCAACAAGCAGTTTGTGATACTTCTGCTTTCCGTAATAGCCGGTGAGGGCATTGAAGAGGGTAGATATATCTGCACATATCTGCGGGTTGCAGGTAAAGTAGCCAAGGTCGCCATAGATCCTGCTTGTGACGGCATTTAAGTTCCCCGAACTGAGGTAGCCATATCGGATTATTTCATTTCCTTCTCTCCTGACAACAAGGCACAATTTGGAATGAACCTTCAGCCCCGGACTCCCGTATACCACATGCACACCCGCATGTTCAAGTGCGTGAGCCCACCCAATATTTTTCTCTTCATCGAAGCGCGCTGTCAGTTCGACAACAGCGGCAACCTGCTTACCATTCAGTCGCGCCTTAATAAGCGCATCAATGACCGGGGAATTGGCATCTATACGGTAAAGTGTTATTTTTATGGCAAGCACATCAGGATCCTGTGCAGCCTGATTTAAAAATTTGATAAAGGGCAAAAAACTATCATAAGGATAGTAGAACAGGACATCTCGGTTGCGTAAAGCCGGGAAAATTTTTTTTCCGGTGTCTAATAATGAAGGATTTGATGGAAGGAACCGTTCATCCTTCAGGTCAGTGCGGTCCAGTTTCAATAGTTCCCATAAATCATCAGTTCCCATGATACCCTCGATATCACTGACCAGGTAGGAAGGAAGTCCAAGTTTATTGGCAAGCATATGACGTATATGGTCGGGCATGGTTTCATCCACTTCAAGCCTAACTGGAAGCCCGGTGCGGCGAAACTCCAGGCTCTCCTTGACCTGGGCTGCAAGGTCATCTGCCCCATTCAGATGAGACTTGATCTCAGCATCGCGAGTGATGCGAAAAGGATAAGATGCAACCACTTCCATGCCTGGGAAGAGCATGTCCAGATTTGCAGCTATCAGATCTTCAAGAAGAATGAAGTGGATAGTTTTCTTACCTGCAGCGCCCTGTTCCTGATTCTTACCGGTTTCTATTTCTGGTGCAGTAATAAAACGTGAGAATAAATAGGTGGGTACCTTTACACGCGCAAACAATTGTTGTTCATAGTTACTTTGTTTTCCCCTGATCACAACTGCAATGTTGATCGTGAGATTGGAAATGAATGGGAAAGGATGAGCTGCATCAAATCCCAGCGGCGTGAGGGCTGGAAATATTTCATACTCGAATAAATGCCTCATTAGAGCCTTCTGTTGTTCATTCAAGTCTCCAAATCTATTGATATGGATATCTTCGTTACGCAGCTTTTGTAAGAGTTCATGCCAGGCGCATGCATGATCAGCAATAAGTGGTTTTAACTCTTTTTGAATTGCTTCCAGCTGATCTGCAGGTGGTATTCTTTCAGGACGTGCTTTGACGTTCCCTGTAGCGAGTTGCCGAAGCAGGGATGAAACCCGAACCATGAAGAACTCATCGATGTTGCTTCCGCAAATAGCCAGAAACTTCACTCTTTCCAGGAGTGGCTGGCGCTCATCCATTGCCTCCTCAAGTATCCTTCGATTGAATTTGAGCCAGCTAAGCTCACTGTTGATGAAGTTTCCGGGATCATCAAGAGAAACGCTCTCTTTTGAATATATATTCATTTGTTGTTGTTCCATACATTGGCCACTCCTTCCATTCCTTATTCTGATTTTGCGAAAGATATCTGCATCAGGCGCATGCACCTGCAATATCCAACGCTTTCATCTCTGATTCATACTCTTCTCTTACACATCCTTTTAAGACTTCAAACAAATCAGAAAGCCATTTTTTACCATTAATACGAAAAATGATGGGAAACTTCGCTTCCAGCGGTTTGATCCTGTCTAAGAATTGTCCAACGGTCACGCATTCGATCAACATATGGCAGAAAGGGTGCCCTGGATGGGATATGCTGATCGCTTTAAGATATACCGAAGGATCGCCATTATTCTCAATGAACTTACCCATTATTTCAATAGGGGTGAAATCCACCTTCACCACCTCTTTTCCTTTGTCTGCTTCACTTTCTGCGATTCTGACAAAGTTATCCCAGCCGCCGCCTTGTTCACATTTTTTAAATCTCTCTTCAATGAGTAATATATCTCTTTGACGAATCTTTTGAATGAGTTGAAGATCTTTTCTGTGGATATTTTCCCTGAGCAGTTCGATATTATCGAATTTCATTATATTGGTCTCCCAATCCATTTATTCAGTTTAATGCGTCACTTCTCGTTATCAGATTAAAAAACGATTGACACTTAGATATTATGCAAATTCTTATAATTTATACTTAATCTATATAGTTTATAGAGAAAAATCCATTTTGAGAAGGCATCAGGGTTAAATATACCACATGACTAAATCGTTCACTCAAAGGACGCAGTCTGGATTATGAATATCAAAATAGATAACTACAAGGTGAAATCAAAGAAAGATTTTAAGCTCTCAAAATTAGAGACTTCATCAACGTTTAAGAAGCCCGATGAAAACGAATTAAAGATGAGGCTCCTTGATGACACGGAAAAAATAGCAGCACTCCAATATAAATTATATGCCGAGAATCGCCAGTCATTATTGATCATTCTACAGGGTATGGATAGTTCGGGGAAGGACAGCAGCATTAAACACATTATGAGTGGTGTCAATCCGCAAGGCGTTCTGGTTCATAGCTTTAAACATCCCTCCGATCTAGAATTAGAACATGATTATTTATGGCGACATTATCAAAAATTACCAGAACGCGGACAGATTGTGATTTTTAATCGTTCGCATTACGAAAATGTCCTCATCTCAAAAGTACATCCAAAAATAGTTTTGGCAGAACGGATTCCTGACATAGATTCTATTGAGAAAATAGACAAGAATTTTTGGGCGAAGCGGTATAAACAAATCAATCATTTTGAAAAAAGTATTACAGAAAGTGGGACACGTATTTTGAAATTTTTCCTTCACCTGTCAAAGCAGGAACAATGTAATCGTTTTTTAGAAAGGATGGAAAACAAAGAAAAACATTGGAAATTTTCTTCCAGTGATATTATAGAACGAGGTTATTGGGATGATTATCAAAAGGCTTATGAAAAAGCAATAATAAATACAAATACAAAAACTGCTCCCTGGTATATCATCCCTGCTGATGAAAAATGGTTTGTACACATGTTAATTGGAAATATTATTTCGGAAGTGTTGAAAAATATGAACCCAACTTTTCCTTCTATTGAAAAAGAAGAAGAAGAATTTATGTTACGGGCAAGTGAAAAGTTAAAAAAAGAAAGACGCCATGTAAAATAAAAAAAGCTTCATCAAATTTATAATCCTATCTCATACAAATATTGCATTCTCAACCCTTTCCCTCTCAATTTCAAGTGCGGGAAATTCCGAACGAGTATCATGGATTACATTAAGGCTGAGTTTCCTTCCGAATATTTTCTCGAATGCTTTCATATTCGACTCTACACCCCACACTTCAAGCTCGCAGCTACCCTCATGCCATATAGCTAGCTCCACTGTTGTTCTGTTTTTCCCCGTGAATTCTGCTTTTTTTATGAGGCCGATATGGCTTCTGTCGAGTTTCTCGGCAATGCGCAGCAACATGGATAGGACGATCACCGTATTCGCAGAGCCCTCATCAAGTTCAACTAAAGCCGGGTCATTTCTCTTTGGAAGCTTCTTCCTGTGGAACCTGGCGACGTTTGCCATTATATTTATCTCGACCTGGTCAAAGCCGAGGAGCTCTGTATTGCCTATAATGTATTGCGAGTGGAGATGATGACTTTTGAAGGAAATGAAGCCGCCAATATCATGCAGGAATGAAGTATATTTCAATAAGTCCTTCTCCCTTTCACCCAGGTCGTGCAGCCCGATCCTCCTTGAACTGTCAAAAAGCGAAAGTGCAAGAGATGCCACTGCCTTGGCGTGCCTCTCGTTGATATTACATGATCTTCCCAACTGGAGTACGCTCATCTCCCTGACAGACATCTCCTGGAACTGTGGGAAACCTTCACATTTTGACAGGTAATCCATAAGCATCCCATGGACTATGCCCCTGTCGCTGACTGTAATCTCTTCAAGCCCGAACTCCTCCATTATTGTATCGAGGATAGCGGCACCCCCAACGATGATGTCTGCTCTCTCTGGGTTGATGCCATGGATATTCTTTCTCTCATCGAGAGGGAGCGTGCAGAGTGTCGAAACTACCTTCCTCAGATTCTTATAGCTCAGGACGAGGTTTCTTCCTGCGTCACCCTGCTCGTGCATATTCATCGCTATCTCGGCCAGGTTGACGATAGTGCCTGAACTTCCGAAAGCGCACTCTATCCTTGCACTTTTTATGAATTGCGCTGTTTTGAAAATTCTTTTCTTGATGTACAGCTTCATCCTTGCATATACATCCTGTGGCACATGTCCTGTATCCCCATCCCGAATGAACATAGTAGTGAGCCTTATTGCTCCGAGTTCGAAGCTGTCGACGTAATAGTGCTGGGTCTGGTCGCCTATCGCAATCTCCGTGCTCCCTCCTCCTATATCGATGAAGATCGCCTTCCTCCTGCCAATATGGACACCGCTTGAGACGCCAAGATAGATGAGGCGTGCCTCTTCCTTTCCAGGTATGACCCTGATTTCCAGCTTCGCCTCATCTTTTAGCTGTTTAAGGAATTCTGCCTGGTTTTTCGCCTCCCGTGCCGCGGATGTTGCTACAGCGATAATCTCCCCGGCGCCAAAGGATGTTGCAAGTTCCGCGAACTTTTTGCAGACCAGAACTGCCCGCTCCATTGCCTCTGGCTGGAGGTGATGGTTTTTGAACTCGTTCTCGCCAAGCCTGACAACCTCCTTTTCCTGCCGCAGCACTGTGTACGAATGATTGGGGTTGAGTCTGACCAGTATAAGCCGGATCGAGTTCGTCCCGATATCTATGAACGCCAGTATCTTTTCCTCAGGCTGCTTCAGGTACATTTCAATCTCATTATTATTATTAAAGCCCCCAAACAATGTTTTCATAACGTAATTCAAGTGTTAATCAGAGGTTTGTAAATAACTTATGTATATAGATTATATAGTGTCATATAGTTTATATATTATACAATGAAGATATTATAACGAAAAGTATAATGATAAAACCAAAACCAGAACAGAAATAGCCAAAATTAATCTTCTCCGCAAGTTTTACAAGGGAATTTATTGTCAGCAAACCAAAAATGAACGAAGCAATTATTCCTGGAATCATTAAAATATCAAATGTGCTGGTTTTCAGTAACCCGAGCAGAACTTCTACTCCAAAAACAGCAGGAATACTTACTAAAAAGCTAACTCTCAAAGCCTCTCTGGCTGAATATCCCCTGAACATCAATGTTGAAATTGTTGTCCCTGACCTGCTCAGGCCTGGAATAGCAGTAAAACCCTGAGCAATTCCCAGATAGATTGAATCTTTTGCCGGGTTTTTAATGTAATTTTTAAGATTTTTTAGTATCTCAAGAATTTCTATTCTATAATAAACCAGAGCAGCCAGCAAAGTGCCGGTGTGCATCCATAATGCAAGCACAAGGGCTTCCGAAAGGGTTTTGTTGAAGAATTTGACCATAATAAGAGCTTCTACACCCTTGCTTGAAACAGGAAGCCATTCAAGTATTCCTTGCAGGATTCCAATTAAAATATAGCTCAAAGCATCCATATTCCTCTATTTCTTTAAATCAACTCTTATTAATTCTTTCTTCAATTAGTATGATTTTTTACACCCCCATCTAATAAATAAATACCGCCGTGAAAAACCCACGGCGGTTCATATTTCAACGCATGTTATTGTTCAAGAGCTTCAGCCATTATTCCATAAAGGTCTGTGTTGTCAACAGCCCTGCCTAACGCTTTGCTGCCCGGACCCTGGCTCCAGATAACCGTATCTCCGCCAGTATGCTCATCGGTTGTCCAGCCGGCTTCTACAGACTCACCAGCTTTGAGAAGTCTGTCAGGTCCATTTATGGCAAAACCGCCTGTCTCATGGTCAGGAACAATAATGAGCAGGGTATGTTCTTTTCTCTCCGGGCTTGCGTTAATCCAAGCCAGAACGACCTTCACAGCTTCATCAAAAGCCAGGGTTTCACCGATCTGGTACTCCAAATTATTGGCATGGTTAGCCCAGTCAACCTGGGAGCCTTCCACCATAAGGAAGAAACCATCCCTGTCCTTTTCCAGGATATCCAGGGCAGATGCTGTCATTTCCGGCAGTCTCGGTTCCATTGTTCCGGATACGCGCAGGTATTCTGGAATCATGCCGCTTTTATTAAAAAGTCCCAGCAGTTTCACCGTTCCGTTTGCTATGGCAGAGTCCATTTCTTCTCTGGTATAGACCACTGAATAACCTTTTTGTAAAGCTTCATTAATGTAATTGCCGTAAGTGCCACAGCCATCTGGCTTTGTGGAATTGAATTTTGCAATTCCTCCGCCCAGCATTATGTCAGGTTCAGTCAATTGAACGTACTGCCTTGCTATTTCGTTCTCGCATTTGCGGGACTTAACATGCGCCCCAAATACCGCCGGGGTGGCGTGAGTAATCGTGGAAGTAGCCACAAGACCAGTTGACATTCTTTTCTCTCTTGCAAGTTCCAGGATGCTGGGATTATAGGGGCTCCCATCTGAGTGGTAGCATATCTCACCATTATTGAATTTCTCACCACAAGCCCAGGCAGAGCCGGCGGCTGCTGAATCGGTTATAGTGCTGTCGTTCGAATAGGTTCTCTGGTATCCGATATTCTCCAGTGTTTCAAAATTCAGAGAAGCTCCGTCAAGCCCGTTCTTATAGATTCGTGCCGCAGTGACATCAGCCAGACCCATACCGTCCGGAACCATGAAAATGATGTTTTTGACTTCGTGATGGTTCCCCCTGTAGTTTTCAGATTCCGATAGCTCATTCTTATTTATACCCGCATTTATGGACGGCACAAATACAACTGCTGCCAGCAGCACCAATGCCAGCAGTGCGCCTATCCCAATTAATTTATCTGTCCTCATAACTTATTCCTCCGTTTCTTATGTTGAAAGCAAAATCAATGATTTCGCTGTTGTAGAATTCATATTATAAAGTTGATATAATTTATCAAAATAATCTATATAGTCCTATATAGGAAAATCAATATTGGCTGAATTCTTCCTGTATCCGCTTGGGAAAAACAAGACAGGTCTCTCCGGTAGCATCGCATGCGGTTATCACATGTATTTTCGTATACAAACGATAAAATAATATGAATTTGTCGAATATAAACGATAAGTTTAAGGCAATGAAAAGTCATTGTATATTTCATGGACACAAAAACCAAGTTAAAATATGTCTTTGTGGAATGGCAGGAAAACGAATTGCCAGGATTCCGCAGACGCCATAAAACACTTCGCCTTGACATGCCCCATGTCGAAGATATATTGGGAGTAAGGCGGTGCGGGAAGACATATTTCATGTATCAGCTTGTCTCTTCACTGATTGAATCCGGCATACCAAAAACAAACATAGTTTATATCAATCTGGACGACGACAGGCTTCTACCTTTAAACGGCGATGAATTACGAATGCTGGTCGATACCTACAAAGAGTTTTATGAAATATCAGATAAACATAAGTTGTACCTGTTCCTGGATGAGATCCAGAACATGCCGGATTGGGAGAAGTGGATAAAAAGCACTTACGACAGAGAACGGAATATCAAGATCATAATCAGTGGTTCAAATGCTTCGCTGCTGTCAGGCGATCTGTCGACCCTTTTGACAGGAAGACATCTCACGACCCGCATGTTCCCATTCAGCTTTGCTGAATTCCTGGAAGTTCATGATATCAAACTCGACTTGAAAACTCTCCCGTATTCAAAAAAGAATATCGAAATCAAGAAACGATTCAATGAATACGTGGAAAAGGGGGGGTTTCCTGAAGTTATCTTATATCCATCGATAAAACACAGGGAGCTCTTGCAATCATATTTTGATGATATTATACATAAAGATATAATTTCTCGTTATAACCTTCGAAACCCTCATACTCTCAGACAATTAAGCATTTTCTGCATATCAAATATCGCAAAACAATATACTTTCAATTCACTCAAAAAGATATTTGCAGATCACATGGCTTTGAGTACGGATGCAATAATAGATTATCTGTCTTATCTCGATGACGCCTTTTTGTTATTCAGTTTGAAGCATTATGATTACTCTATAAAGAAGCAGATAAATAAACCTAAAAAATTATATTGCATAGATACCGGCATGGTCAATGCAGTGTCATTCCGATTTTCGGAAAATATCGGTCAGTTGTATGAAAATCTTGTTTTCCTCCAGCTTTTGCGATCAAACTGCGAAATATATTACTGGCAGGATGAAAAAGGTCTTGAAGTGGATTTTGTGATAAAGCAAGGATTGAAAGTCAATCGCATGATCCAGGTATGCAGTGATATATCAGATGCCCAAACTCGAAATCGGGAGATCAAAGGTCTTGTTTCGGGGCTTGTTTATTTTGACATGCCTGAAGGGATCATCATTACATCTGACCTTTTCGCAGAAGAAACAGTAGATGAAAAACAGATAAAATTTGTGCCACTCTGGTACTGGCTGCTTGAAACCGAAACGATGCAGTATTCTACCTGAATCAATATCGGCTGAATTCTTCCTGTATATCTCCTGGTTAGAGTCTCGATCCGACAACCACGAACTCACTTCCGAACCCCGTCACTGGCTCTTGCGCACTTATCAATGGCTGCTGGTCGCTCCCCCACACATAAAACGGATACAGTGAAACCACCTCCACCTCACTTGTAAGATGAGCGAGCGCTACTGCATCGACTGCGTGGGACTCAGGTACCCTCATACTCTTCCTATGGTGCTTCCTGAGCCCTAATATCTCCCGGGCACCTTTCGTCTGATATCCATCGTAAAGGTGCAGTCTTCCCATTCCCTCAAGCTCCCTGTACAACATATCCATGCCAACATCAATCGCATGGAACCGCCGCCTATAGCCCACCTTATTCTTATTGAACCTAACTGCCTCTATAGCGAAATCTGTAATTGGGAATAGTTTGTGAAGTTCCTCTACTATCATAAGCCTAAAATCCAGTTTATCTTTCTGCACCGATGTATTAAACCACTGCTCACGCTTCATGTTTCGTTCTTTTATCCTTCTTCTCTCTTCCTTACTCCTCTTTGCCAACCTTTTATGTCTGCAAAACCTCGCCCTTACCGGCTTCAGTGGCAGCTCAACCATTGCTGTCAGGTTCACCACATCGGTTGTCACGGCGTATCCATCATACTTTGACCATGGGTCTATTGCCAATGTCACCATCCGATCTGTGTTATACTTCTCCGGGGTGTCGTGCTGCAACCTGATATACGCTATACCGAGTTTTGACCACAACCCAACCGCGTTCCCTGAGTCTATCAGTTCCTTCGCTGTGCCAAACTCACATGGCATCAGCGGACACCCATCCTTACCGACTACCGGAACCCGATTGATTGTTATGAGTTCCGGTCTTGTAGCCTTCCCACCGAGGTCGCAGAGGAAGCCCACACCAGCATTAGTCTCCTTATCTGGCGCGTTCTTCCTCCCACGGCTCATTCGGTCTCCGTTCCACTCCTTTGTGTACCTGTACTTGAGATCGTTTTTCTCATAATTTGCCCGTTTTCATTCATTTCAATCACCAGATTGATAAATTCATTCAAAAGATATATAATTAATCACAATAATCTATATAGAACATCTTTATAAAGATAATGGATATATTTGAGGTGCAACCGCAATTTCGGAAAGAAAATAAATAAATTAAATGGAGGAAATAAATATGGTAAAGAAAACTGGAGAAAGAAAAGAAGTGAACGAAGAAAAGAAGGAAAATTTCAAGACATATATGGACAGCTACACAGCAGTTTCAAAATTGTGGGAAGATTCCTACTTGATGCTTTACAAGCCATGGCTCGAATCCTCAGGAGAGCTGTTTGAGAAAGCAGTTGAACTTTCAAAAGGTGAAGCATTGGAAAAATATAAGGAATTTTATGAAGAATGGGTGAAAATATACAAGAATAGCCCGGGTAATTTTTATTCAATCCAGGCGCCAGAAACCAATAAAGAGATACTTGAGAAACTCATGAGGAGCGCAGAAGAATCAAATAATATCTACAGGTCATGGATAGCAGAATTAGAGGAAAATTCCAGGATGACTCAAGAGGTACTCCAGGGCGAACCAAATCCTGTAAAATATAAAGAAGTTTATGATATGTGGATAAAGTCCTATGGAAAAATGTTCGACGAGCTTCTTACGCTGCCATTGCGGGAAAATATCAAAGATATATTTGAAAACTTCACAGGCATGCCAGATATCTATTCAGAGTCTTTTGTCCAGATATCGAAACTAATGAAGGATTCGAATGCGAAAATATGCGGATCGTGGATTGGATCTATACAGAAGCTATATGAGAAGTCAACGGAAATCTCCCAGGGAGGCGCAAGTCCCGAAGCTTACAGGGAATTTTATACTATGTGGCTGGATACCTATCAGGAGAGCTATGGCAGGTTGTTTGATATTAAGTCTGCGAGACCTTCAAAGGAACTATTCGAGAGTTTTGCGCAAAGCACCAGCATTTATCTGAGTCTTTATAAGTCCTGGATAGCTGCCATCGAAAAATTATCATGGAAGGCTAAAGAACTATCAAAACAAACCGATGAACCAGAAACATATAGGCAATATTATAATCTCTGGGCAAAAACATATGAAATGTCTTTTGATATTTTCTTTGAGAATACACCCACTGTCGGCCCGTTTAAAGATATCATGGAGCCTGCAAGAAATGCTGCCAGAATATATGCAGATACATTTACCAGGGGTTGGACGAAATCATCTCTCGGTTCTGCAACTTAGATATAAACAGGGAAAAATCCTGAATTCACCAAAGAATTTAACAACGAACTCACAACAAACTCTATACGAACTCGCCATAAAACGCAGCCGTGAAAAACCCCATGGTTATGGGAATCATAAACGGCAAGCTCTGAAATTCTGGTGAGCAGAAACGGCGTGCAGAATAGGATATTCAAAATGCCCAGCATGCTCTTTTCCATCAAATCCATTTATTGTTGACCTTATACACGATGTGATACAATAGAACTATTTTAACTGAAGAGTGATTTCTTTCGCCTTTTCCAGAAACATTTTTCCTTTGTCTGTGGTTACGTATTTCTCCTGCCTGTTATCCATAAATCCATTTTTCAGGAGTAAAGCAAGATATTTTTCTGTGAGCTGAAAGTTCAGATTCGCACCGGAGACAATAGCTGTTTTGCTTGTTCCTTTTTTCGCGAATTCAAGAATGTCGATAATTATGTCAAGCCTTCCCCGCTTATTTTCAGATTTCGGCTGTTCATTCTTGTTTATCTTCATGCATTGCTCCTCCTTTCTCATGTCTGGAAGCAAAACCATCTGGTTTTGCACGGGATGTGAAAGTTACAAGATTGATATAATTTATGTAAATAATCTATATAGCTCTATATAGATTTACCAGCACTTTCTGAAAACAGAAAATTGATGGCTGTCACACCAGTTCAATACAGCTTAAGGTTAAAACCTTGAGAAAAGGCTGGCTGCGGTACAGGCATGATTCTTTTCTAACAGCTTCTCAGAGCAACTTCCTTGTGCCTCACTACCCTGGCTTCGGGTGTTTCAAATACGGCTTTGCACGACCAGCATTTGTATTTCTTCGTGGATTTAGAACGAGATATGCTGAGTCTGTTGAAACCGTTAATCTTGATTTTAGGGCATCAGGTTGGGTGTATAGCATCCTTCTGTTTATCCTCTGCCACTGATGTCTTTTCAATATTGTTTATTAAATCTCCTATGGTCTGTTTATGACCTCCCCGCAGGTTAATATAAATGGTCTGCACGGTATAAATCGGACCCCAGGGTATTCCCCACCACCCGAGAAGTAGAGTAACGAAAGTATATACCAGACCTGCCGGAAGGATGCTGTCCTGTCCTTTAATAAAAAACATGGAGGGCGATCTGTTTGTAAAGATGATGAATGAGAGACATGCCTGAAATCTCACAACTATAGAGATAACGCCTAAAAATGCCGCTATTTCA
>Ga0180015_1000156_pt1 | contig 20167 bp, 21 predicted proteins | sample KR13_S2_MetaG_FD_116508 | JGI IMG/M metagenome (GOLD analysis project Ga0180015, IMG submission 116508) | Groundwater microbial communities from the Olkiluoto Island deep subsurface site, Finland - KR13_S2_MetaG | ecosystem: Environmental > Aquatic > Deep subsurface > Groundwater | place...
GCGGTTTCGGGCTTGTGATCAGGCCTGAACCTGGTCCCGCCAGTCCGAGAACAGGGAAATCTGATTTTGCCGTGCCGGAAATTCAGTTAGATGCTATGCGTAGGGGTGGGGAAAGAGAGTACAATCACCCTATACCTATACATATATACTCTCGACTCGGTACGCATTTGCGGCTAATGCCCCCCCCTTGTGGGAGGGGGGGTTATACAAACCGGGGAGAATCTCCAGGGACAGGAGCCGCGCCTATAGGTGTCAGGGTAAATGATACAAGGCGACACTATACATACATATAGGTTCCCAGCCGCTCCCGACAGTCTCCCTCCAGGGGTTTACTTGAGGTAAACACGGCGGGGGTTTGTTGACTCTCCGTAACCCTTGAAGCTACCAGGGGGGTTCATTGTGTCCGTGAGGTTCACTTAAAAAAGGCTATTGTTGGATAGCATTATTGGTAATTATTGGTAATTGTTGTTGAGTTTGTGAGGGGTTTGTGTATCTTCATTGTGGGGGGGGTTCTCGCGGAAGTGTTCCCAGGAGGCGCAGAGGTCGGGGGCGTCTGGTAGAATGAGCAAGCAGTAAGGCAAACGGAAGGGGCATTATGAGAAGAGTGGTAGTAATTGGTGTTGTTGTCGCGGCTTTGCTTCTTGCTCTGATTGTGGTCATCGGTTGTGGAGGGGAGAAGGAAACAGAAAAGCAGATTGAACCTACAACGCAACCTGTTAGTGAGCCGGCTCGGGGTGAACTAACGGAAGGCCAAAAGAAAGAAATATATTACGCCATAACCGAAGAACAAGATAAGGTCACGATACAAGACCCCCCTCCCCCCGATTACCGTGAGCAAATGGACGCAATTAATGAGGCAATCTGTAGCCAGTACAACATAACAAAGGAAGAGCTACGCACAATTACTGCTAAGGGAGTACAGAACAACTGGCCCATTCCTCCACTGCCAGAGTAGCAGTCAATGAGGGAATGATGAGGCATGGGGTCTTTACGGAAAACAACAGACCGTGGAGAAGAGGCGGTAGCAGCCATCGTGATTGTTGAGCCCGACGGCGTCTCTGAGAAAGTTGGTCAAGAAATCGACAAGCAGCTTATGAGGTTCTCCGAGTTGCTACTTGTTCTTTCATCTGGAACGATAGCAGCCGTTGTGGTCTTCTTCACTAGCGTCGAGAAGAAAAATCTTTTAACAGTGGGAATAATATTCCTAGGTTTATCTATATTCATCGGACTCCTTTCGTTGGTTTTCTACCTCCTCGCCTTGTCATGGAATTATTACTATAGACTTGACCAGGGCAAAAAAGGGGAAGACAAGGAAGCCTGTAGATGTAAACAGGAATGCTATAAGTGCCTACTAAGGATAGCGCTTGGATTGCAGTCAGTGTTATTTCTTGCTGGAGAATGTCTTCTCTTTGTTTTCATTCGGGTTCGATAGTCTGTTGATGGGGGTGGGGCAACGTGAGAAAAAAGCCTGGATTCTACAAGGGGAAACACTACACGGAATATGTTGAAGCGATTACGTCCTTGAAACGCAAAGGCAGGTATGATGATGCAGAGAGCTTACTCTTGATGTTGCTAGACGCGACCGAAGAAGAAGATTGTGTTGAGCACATGGGAGTCGCCCCCTGGTACTATGAGCAACTAGCAATAATCTACCGCAAGCAATTGAGATATGCTGATGAAATCACCGTACTAGAACGCTTTGCCAAACAACGTCACGCCCCGGGAGTACAGCCCCCAAAGCTGATTGAAAGACTGAGCAAGGCAAAGGGGTTATTGGAGAAGCAACAACAAAGAAAAGACAAGTCACCGCCAGTTCTTTCAGCAAAGATTGCGGTTGGTATTGATTATGAGAAGATGGAACTTGGGGAGAGTGATATTCACGGCTTGAGGGTAGATACACAAGTGGGCGATCTAAAGAGTTCTACTTTTCACCCAGTAGATGCAGACGACTCAGATGAAAGAAACAAGAGGGGCAATAACTGACCCCCGCCCCGTTGTTTGATTCTCATAGAATAGCAGGGGCAATTAGTCGACTTGTAGTTGGTCTAGTCAGCCCAAATAACCCTGAAATCAAATAGATCGGCTTTTACAATAATTCGCCTCTTGTAATATTTCTCACTATCGCGGTAACAAAGTTTAGGCTTTCCTGTTCTAATATTACTCTCGAACACATCCCAGTGGACCACGGGGGGCTTGAAACTCGGGCTAGATTCCATCCGCTTACCAAGACTTGCTGTAATCTCTGGCCAGGAGTCCTCCACTAGCCGTTTAATGTCTAAAGGTGTATCTTTCTCTAGGGGCAACATCTGGAAATCTACTGTTTCTTCAACACAAGTAATCTTGCCAATTAGCAGTTCTTCACGTTCCACTTTCTCAGACCAGTTTTCATATGGAGGCCCTAGAAATATACCCGCGCCAATCCCGGTCAGTTCTGGTTTATTGAAATCATCCATTTCCATTTCATTACCCCCGCTTCATTGTTGATTCTTCTCTTTCCCCATCTTACATTTATCATACGCCAGTAGACAGAACCCTTCACCCCGGAGGGTTGCATCGCGTCCGTGGGGTTATTATTAACGGTGTGATAGGGGAGTATAGCTTTCCTACGGGGGGGGGGTTGCCCCGCGTGAGGTGCCTGTTCCTCGGTGGAGACTCGGATATAGGCGGCTACCTTGCTCATTTCCCCCTCTCAATCAACTCCTCAAGAGCAGACTTCTCACCAGCGGGGGCAGGATTCATTTCCCGCAAGGTGGCAGACACGCCCGAAACCACGCCTTTCATTCTCGTAATATCGCCCTTCATCGCCTCAATGTTTATACATTGATCTGCTACCATGCCGTATATCAGGGCTTGCTTGTCCTTTATCTTGTCAAGTTGCCTTTCGACTGAAACCAACCTCCAGGCGAGAATAGCCACCCCTGCTACCAGCACCACCAGTAACCCAACCGTCACCCACGGTAACACCTTGTTCATACCTCCCCCTTCCTAACGAATTATTCTTGCCCCTTACTCCTCCCCCTCTTCCTTCTTCTTGGTGTTAAAGTGGAACGTTCTTGGAGGGGTGCGAGGGCCTACACCGTCGTACTTGGGGTAAACCGTACACACTTTCTCATCTTCGCTGAATATATAATACTTGGCATTCTCGATCGCCTTTTGGAATTCCTTCTGCGCCATCAACTGAGCGTATAGCACTGGGTTGTTCTTCTGCACTTCAGCTAAATATTCCGCGTTACGCACTGCTATCTTGAGGCGCAGCCATGGATAGAGAATATAGTCTAGCGGATTTAACATACTTGTCACCTTCCCATTGGCGATATTTGCCCGTGCTTCAAGAATTGTCCCCTTCAAAATTCTACCACGTTCTACCTATCTTCTACCCATTCAAGCCCTGTTAAGAATAAGTGATACAAGTTGATGAATAGTGCAGTTGGCGGTACCAAGGGAAAAACGGCAGTTGTGACACGTTGATAATCAGTGCGGGATACTGATAGATAGTACCTTCATTGCACTCGTAATGAGCAGGTCCGGGGTTCGAATCCCCGCGCCGGCTCCAGCGACCGTGGCGTAGAGTCACTGCAGCCACTTTCTCCCCTGTAGCGCCGGCAACCTGCCGGCTACCCCCGAAATACCTTGAAACGCGAATACAGTTGAGCTCGGGGACTCGCGGGTCTTTTTTTTGCTTTGAACGGGGCAACGTCTTATTATTCATTCAGTGCCTCGTTTCATAGATACGGTAGCAAGGAGAACAGATGCCTGGCGATGGGAAGCCCGAGGGAATCGGGTTTGACTCGTTGATGGAGAACGTCACCCTGGCGGCGATACAGGGGATAGACCGGAACGGCGTCATACTTCACTGGAACGCGGGGTCGGAGAAGCTCTACGGGTTCCCGGCCGCCGAGGCCGTGGGACAACGCCTCTCGGAGTTGATCATGTCCGGGACGGCTTCAGCCCAACTGGACCGCGCGCTTGGCGAGGCCTGGGAAAGTGGACGGGCGGTGCCTCCCTCCGCATGGCCGGTAACGAACAAGAAGGGGGAAAGGCTGTGGGTTTACACGACCCTTCTACCGGTGAGTAGAGAGGGGTCGGTGACCGAGGTCTTCTGCATGGGCATTGATATGACCGGCCGAAAACGCGTGGAGGAGAAACTGACCGGCGTTAACCGGCTTTACTCGGTGTTCCGCAAGACCGGTAAGGCTATCGTGCGTTGCCGCGAACCGGAGGAGCTGTACGAGCAGGTGTGCCGCATCGCGGTGGAGGACGGGGGCTTCCTGATGGCCTGGGTGGGCATTGTCGATCCCACCAACCAGCTCGTCATGCCGGTGGCCCACTGGGGCAGCGAGAAGGGTTACCTGGAGAAGAACCGCAACTCGATACTGGAGATCCCCGACGGTCTCGGGCCTACCGGCACGTCGGTGCGGGAGGACCGTTACGATATCTGCCAGGACATCGAGAATAACCCGCGCTTCGCCCCGTGGCGGGATGAGGCGTTGGAGCGGCGGTACCGGTCCAACGCGGCGTTCCCGCTCAGGATCGGGTCGGAGACGATAGGCGCCCTTACCCTGTACGCCGACCGCCCACGGTTCTTCGACTCTGAGCAGGTGGATCTCCTGGAGTCACTTGCCGAGGATATTTCCTTCGCCATCGAGGGCATGGACAGTGAGGAGCGTCGCAAGGGGGCGCAGGAGGCGCTCCGCCGCAGCGAGGAGTACTTCAGGTCGCTCATCGAAAACGCCCTGGATATCATATGCATCCTGGACAGCAAAGGGGCTATCAACTACACGAGTCCGTCCGTTGAGCGCCTGCTCGGCTACAAGCGTTCCGAGTTGCGGGAGAAGAGCATATTCGATTTTCTCCCCAAGGATGAGCCCCCGGGATTGACCGGCGCGCTCTCAAGGATAGTCGGGAACCCGGGCAGTATCGGCGATGCCGAGACCCTGTTCAGGCACAAAGACGGCTCCTGGCGTACGCTCGAAGCGGTGGGGAAGAGCTATACGGATGAATCGGGCAACGTGGGGGTCATACTGAACGCGAGGGACGTCACCGGCCGCAAGCGCATGGAGGAGGAGTTACGGAGGAGCGAGGAAACGCAGCGGGCACTGCTGAACGCGCTCTCCGATTCGGCTTACCTCATCGACGCGGAAGGGACGATCCTGGCGATCAACGAGATGGGCGCGATGGAGATGGGAGGAAAGGTCGATGACGTGGTAGGCGGTGACCTCTTCGAGATGATCACGCCCGAGGTGGTCGAGGAACGAAGGTTAAAAGCCGGGGAGGTCGTCTCCACCGCGCAGCCAATACGTTTCGAGAGCGAAATGAATGGGGCGTTCGCGGACATAAGCATCTATCCCATCGTGGACAAACTGGGGCAGGTATCACGGCTCGCCATTCTCTCCCGCGACATTACCCAGCGCAAGAAGGACGAGGAGGCACAGAGGAAGGACCGCGATTTCGTGTCCGCGGTCATCAACACCACCGGGGCACTGGTGGTGGTCACCGATAGCGAGGGTCGCATCATCCTCTTTAACAGCACCTGCGAACAGATCACCGGGTACTCGTTCAGTGAGGTGAGTGGCAGGCACACCTGGGAGGGGTTGCTCGTCCCCGAGGAGGTAGAGAGGATCAAGGAGATGTTCGCCGGGTTAGGGTCGGGCGAATACCCCGACAGCTACGAGTGCCACTGGCTGACCAGGCACGGCGCCAGGCGGTTGATCTCCTGGTCCAACACCGTCCTCCATGAGAAGGACGGTTCGATCGGGTTTGTCATAGGCACCGGGATAGACTTCACCGAGCGCAAGAAGGCGGAGGAGGCGCTGAAGGAATCCGTGGAGCAGTACAGAGCCATCTTCGAGTCCACCGGCACCGCGATGTGCATCATCGACGATAACGCCACAGTGACGTTCCTCAACCAGGAGTTCGAGCGGATGACCGGGTACAGCGCCAGAGAGGTCGAAGGCGAAATGGACTTCACTGGTTTCCTGGCGCCGGATGACAGGGAGGAGTTTCTGAAGCATCACCGGGACACGCGGGAGGTGCGGAGGAACGTGCCGGTGCACTTCGAGTGCGAACTGATGGACAAGCGCGGCAACGCCCTGAGCATGTTCGCCAATATGGGGTTTATACCGGGAAGGAACTCGAGCGTACTGTCGTTGGTGGACCTCTCCAAGGAGAAAGGGTACGAGCGCGACCTCCAGGAAACCGCAGAACGCCTCAGGCACTTCCTGACGGTTGCCTCCCACGAGTTGCGTCACCCGGTGACGGTGGTCAAGGGGTACGCCACCACCCTCGCCGAGTATATGGAGGAGATGCCCCGCGAGCTGATTCTGGACCTGCTGGGCGACATCAACAGCGCCGCCAACCGGCTCACCCGCTACGTTTCGGAACTGATGGACGTTTCCCGCGTCGAGGAGGGACGTTTCCCCATCGAGCGAAAGGCGGTTGACCCGGCGCAACTGCTGAGGATGAGTATTGAGGACATGCGCATGATGGAAATCCAGAATGAGTTCGCGGTCAAGGTCGACCCGGGTTGCGGGCTTATGAACGTGGACCCGGGGAAGTTCGTGCAACTGATGGTTATACTCCTTGAGAACGCGGTTCAGTTCTCCCCACCGGGATCCAGGGTGGACATCGAGGTCGGGAAGCGGAACAGGGGGTTCATTGTAGACGTCAAGGACCAGGGTGTCGGGATAACGGAGGAGGACCAGGATAGCGTTTTCGACCGTTTTTTTCAGGTGGAGGAAACAATACACCACTCGACGCCGGGCATCGGCCTGGGACTCTACATCGCCAGGGAGATCATCAGGGGGCACGGCGGGGAGATTCACTGCAGGCCCCGCGAGGGGGGCGGTACCGTTTTCCGCTTCTCTATTCCCTGAGGCGTGAAACAAGGTCCTCTCGGGAGCATGGGCTCTGGGCACTAAGTAACAATGAAGGAAGTCGATGAGGGATGAGGGGGGCCTGAGGGGCAAAGCCCTTGACACCATCAAGCGCTACCGGATGCTGTCGCCCGGCGACAGGGTAGTGGTTGGCGTATCCGGTGGCGCGGACTCGGTTGCCCTGCTCCTTTTCCTGAGTGGCCTGTCCGGCACAATCCCTCTTGACCTTCATGTTTTTCACCTGGACCACATGTTGAGGGGGCCCCAGTCCGCGGGTGACGCGGAGTTCACCGGGTGCCTCGCGGAGGAACTGGGACTCCCCGCCCGGCTCGAGGCGGTGGACGTGCGCGAGGTCACCAGTGATTGGGGCCGCTCTCCCGAGGATGCCGCACGTATGGTCCGCATCGGGCGACTGCTCGACTATGCCCGGGAGGTGGAAGCGGACGCCGTGGCGTCCGGCCATACCGCGGATGACCAGGTCGAGACCTTCCTGATGCGCGTAATACAGGGCGCCGGGCTCACCGGACTCGGTGGCATCTCGCCCGTATCGGGGCTGATCGTGCGGCCGTTGATCAACGTCTGGCGGTGGGAGGTGGAGGAGTACTGCTCCCGGATGAACGTTGTGCCACGGCGCGACTCCAGCAACCTGGACAGGAAGTATCTCAGGAACAGGATCCGGCTTGACCTGATCCCTTACCTTGTAGATAAGTACGGGTCCGGGGTGAAAGAGGTCATCTGGCGCGAGGTCGAATCGCTTGCCGTTGACCGGGAGTTCATCGAGCGCCAGGTCGCGGACGCGTTCGACCGCGCCGCCGAGGTTGGAGGCGGGGAAGTAAGGATAGAGATAGAGGCATTGATGTCGTTGCCGGAATCGCTACGCCGGGGGATTGTGAGGAAGGGGTGGGCGCGGCTCATGCCCTTCGAGAGCAACCTGTCCTGGCGGCATATCGCGGATATCCTCGAGAAGGTGGCCGGTGGAGCGACCGGTGCCCGGCTCGACCTGCCCCGCCGCGTGGAGGTCGAGCGGGAGTACGGGCAACTTGTTCTGAGACGCTCCCTTCCTCGGGGGGAAGGTCGGGATGGGGGGGCCAACGATGACGTTGTTATTCACGTCCCGGTACCGGGGAGCGCGCGACTGCCCGGAGCGGGCATGACCCTCCAGGCGAGCTTTGTCGGCGCAGGCGAGATGGAGTTGGACCAGGGACCTCTTGTTGAGTTTGTCCGTTCCGACCTGGCGCTCCCGCTGGAGGTGAGGGCCCCGCGGCCCGGTGAAAGGTTTCATCCGCTGGGCTCACCGGGCAGAAGGAAGGTCTCAGATTTTCTCATCGATATGAAGGTTCCCCGCCGCAGGAGGCGGGAATGCCGGCTGGTGCTGTCCGGAGGAGAGGTGGTGTGGCTCGCCGGCTACCGGCTGGACGAGCGTTTTCGTCTCCGCCCCACGGACAGTAAGGCCCTGCGGTTGATTCTGTACCGTGACCGCGAATATGATGGGAGCGGATAACGACCTGCTACAGAGAAGGAGAGGACGTTGGCTGAGCCGGAGATAGAAGGCACTTTATTCACCGGGGAGCAGATTAAGGCGAGGGTCGACGAGCTGGCGCGGAGAATCAGTGATGATTACAGGGGGAGCCGGCTCCTGCTGGTGGGAATCCTCAAAGGCGCGTTTGTTTTCCTGGCCGAACTGGCCCGGGAACTGGATATCGAGGTGGAGTTTGATTTCATGGCGCTGTCTTCCTATGGCTCGATGACCAAGACCTCCGGGGTGGTACGGATACTGAAGGACCTGGATACCGATATTACCGGTAGAAACGTGGTGATCGTGGAGGACCTGATAGATACCGGGCTGACGCTCAACTACCTGCTGAGGAGTCTCGAGGCGAGGGGCCCGGAGTCGGTCGAGATATGCGCGCTGCTCAACAAGCGCGTCGCCAACAAGGTGGAGGTTCCCATAAAATACGAGGGATTCTCCATCCCCGATGTGTTCGTTGTCGGTTACGGGATGGATTACGCCGAGCGCTACCGCAACCTGCCGTACATCGCCGGGATGAAGAGACAACCCTGACCAAATGACGCACTGGTGACAGGCACCAGTGCGTCATAATCCCCCTCTCCCCAAAACGCACCTCAGGGGCCAGGCCCCATACGTGCGTTTATATTAGGCAAGCTGCGGTACTGCAACGCAAGAGTGACCCCAAGACGATAGTCAAGCCAAGCTGTCGTACAGTTGTGGTAAAATGTACTCAACTGAGGAATCCAGGTAAGCCGACCTGTATCTGTCGGCTTTTTATTAACCGGGAAAGATGCCGATGAAAAAATATGCAAAGACAGCCGTTTTCTGGCTGGTAATCTTGTTTCTGGTGATAATGCTGATAGTTAACCCGCCGTGGGAACAGCCTCCCAAGGAGGAGTCGTTCACTTGGTTCATGGGGCAGGTCGACAAGGATAAGGTAAAGACGGTCACCATCTACAACCAGGACCAGAAGCTCGATGGCGAACTCCGTAACGGCGAGAAGTTCAAATCGGCCTTCCCTGCCGAGTTCGATATCGCCGGCGCGCTCGGGGATAAGAAGGTGGAGATAGAGGTCGATCCCCAGACGGGTACCAGCGTTCTTATGGTATTCATCAATATCCTTCCCATTCTCCTGATGGTCGGGCTGATCCTCTTCTTCATGCAGCAGATGCAGGGCGGGGGAAACCGGGTGATGTCGTTTGGTAAGAGCAAGGCGAGGCAGATAACAAAGGACATGCCCAAGGTCACATTCGAGGATGTGGCGGGGGTTGACGAAGCGGTAGAGGAACTGATGGAGATAGAGGAGTTTCTGGAGAACCCTGTCAAGTTCCAGGCCCTGGGGGCCAAGATACCCAGGGGCGTCCTGCTGTACGGGCCTCCCGGAGCGGGAAAGACGCTGCTGGCCAGGGCGGTGGCCGGCGAGGCGGGAGGGCCGTTCTTCAGCATTTCCGGGTCCGACTTCGTGGAGATGTTCGTCGGGGTTGGAGCGGCACGGGTGCGTGATCTCTTTGAGCAGGCCAAGGCCAACGCCCCCTGTATTATTTTCATGGACGAGATCGACGCCGTGGGAAGGCAGCGCGGCGCTGGACTCGGAGGGGGGCACGACGAGAGGGAACAGACCCTTAACCAGTTGCTGGTGGAGATGGATGGCTTTGAAACCAAGGCGGGGGTTATCATGATAGCCGCCACCAACAGGCCGGACATACTCGACCCGGCGTTGCTGCGCCCGGGGCGTTTCGACCGGCAGATCGTGGTGGATCGGCCGGACCTCGTAGGCCGCAAGGCGATCCTGCGCGTTCACACCAAGGGCAAGCCCCTGGCCCCCGAGATCGATATCGATGTCCTGGCCCGGCGCACACCCGGTTTTACCGGCGCCGACCTGGCCAACATGGTGAACGAGGGTGCCCTCCTTTCGGCCCGCCACGGCAAGAAGATAATAGACATGATCGAGTTGGAGGAGGCAATCGACCGCGTCATTGCCGGGCCGGAGAAGAAGACCCGGCTTATCGGTGAAAAGGAAAAGGAGATGATCGCCTTCCACGAGGCGGGCCACGCCCTGGTGGCACACACCCTACCAAACGCGGACCCGGTTCACAAGATATCTATCATACCGAGGGGACGGTCGCTGGGGTACACCCTGACGTTGCCGGTCGAGGACAAGTACCTGGTCACAAAATCGGAGATGGTGGACGAACTGGCGATGTTGCTGGGTGGGCGGGTCGCCGAGGAACTGGTGTTTGGAGAGATAACCACCGGAGATCAGAACGATATCGAGCGGGCGACTAAGGTCGCCAGGCAGATGGTCATGGAGTACGGCATGAGCGAGAAGGTGGGCCCTATCACCCTGGGGCACAAGCAGGAGCAGGTGTTCCTGGGCCGTGACTTCCAGGTCGAACCCAACTACTCCGAGGAGATCGCTTTCCTGGTGGACCAGGAGGTCCGGCGCCTGATAGACGATGCCTACCAGGAAGCGAAAAGGGTGATAACAAACCAGAGGGAACGGCTGGACGTTATCGCCAGGATCCTGATTGACAGGGAGACTGTGGACAAGGAGGAACTTACACGGCTTCTGGAGGAGGACCCCAGGGAGGTCTACAGGGACTTCCTTGCGGCCAAGGAGGCCGAGGAGGCGAAGGACGAGCCGCCCCCCAACGTCAAGGAGCGAAAGGCAAAGGGCCGGAAGGGCGCCAAGCTGGGTACGCCGCCGAAGCCTGAGGTCCAGGCGGAGTAGCGAAGCCAAAGCGTGATACGGGGAGGTCCCCGATTGGACGATGACAAGATAAAGAAAGCGGTTACGATGATCCTCGAGGCGATAGGCGAGGATCCCGAGAGGGAAGGCCTGGTTCATACCCCCGAACGGGTGGCCAGTATGTACCAGGAGATATTCTCGGGTTTCAAACAGGACCCCCTTGACATACTCAAGGTCCTGTTCGCTGAGAAGCACGAGGAGATGATCATCGTTAAGGATATTCCTCTCTACTCCATATGCGAGCATCATCTCATGCCTTTCATCGGCAAGGCGCACGTCGCCTATGTCCCCGGAGATTCGGGACAGATTACCGGGATAAGCAAGCTGGCCCGGGTGGTGGATGTCCTTTCCAAAAGGTTGCAGGTCCAGGAACGGCTCACCACCCAGGTCGCGGACGCGCTAATGGACGGCCTTGACGCCCTGGGAGCGCTGGTGGTGGTTGAGGCGGAGCACCTCTGCATGTCGATGCGAGGCGTCAAGAAGCCGGGGACGGTTACCGTGACCTCCGCGGTCAGGGGCATATTCTACAGAAGTCCCGCGAGCAGGGCTGAAGCGATGTCTCTCCTGATGGCCAGGTAAGAAACCGCCACCCCCGGGGCAAGACCCCTCCCTCAATAATTAACAATAACCACAAAATGACGCATTGGTGACAGGCACCAGTGCGTCATTTTGCAACAGCCCGGGGCAATGGTAATCTTTCCCCTAAGCGATAACGTAAAGCAGGGAGTGGCCAAACGCATGTCAGAGGTCAGCGGAAAACAGAGCAGGTTCAACACGCGCCTGGTGAGGGTCGAGGATCACGACGACGCCCGCAGACTGCTCGGCGACCTTGGGTCTGACCCGGCCGGCGTGGCGATAATGAGTAGAAAGATGCTGCACCTGGTTGTCGCGGTAGATAACATCCAGGCCCGTGCCGCTAATATCCTCAAACAGGTAATGCTCTCCAAGGGGGGGGAGTGTGCTACTCCCAGGAATGTCATTTCCAGGAACACCGAACCGGTCCAGGTGGTGTTGATGGGTACGGTATCCCAGTTTCAGCGGGCTATAAAGAACCTGGCCATGCAGCCGTTCGGCCTGCGGGACCTCGGGAAGGAACTGGAGGAGTTGCTGGGCCGGGTGCTCTCCGTTGCCGACGGGCCACGCGAGATGGCCGCCGGTTCACATACGCTTCGCTTCGGGGAGCGCACCCTGATCATGGGGGTCCTGAATGTCACGCCGGACTCGTTCTCCGACGGAGGCGCTTACGGCACAGTCGAGGACGCCCGTGATAGGGCACGGGAGATGATCAAAGCGGGCGCGGACATAATCGACATAGGTGGGGAGTCAACGCGCCCGGGCGCGGCCCCGGTCGGCCTCGAGGAGGAGGCCGGCCGCACGATTCCGGTGATCGAGGCGCTGGCGGGTGAGGTCACTGTTCCCATCTCTATCGACACCTACAAGTCCGAGATCGCCCGCCGGGCACTGGACGCCGGCGCCTCGATACTCAACGACATAAGCGGCTTGAGGTTCGACCCTCCGATGATCGGGCTTCTGGCCGAGCGTAAGGTGCCGGTGATAATAATGCACATGCAGGGGGCCCCCAGGGACATGCAGGAGGAACCCACCTACGACGACGTGGTCGGCGATATCATCGGTTTCCTGCGCCGGCAGGCCGAGGCGGCCCTCGGGGGAGGGATCGAGGCGGGAAAAATCATGATCGACCCCGGCATCGGTTTTGGGAAGACGCTGGAGCACAACCTGGAGATAATGCGCCGCGCCGACGAGTTCAGTTCCCTTGGCTATCCCCTGGTACTGGGGACCTCCCGCAAGAGGTTTATCGGAGCGGTCCTCGACCGGCCGGTGGGGGAGCGACTGCTGGGTACCGCGGCGACCGTCGCGTTCGCTATTTCCCGGGGGGTGGACGTGATAAGGGCCCACGACGTCGAGGAGATGTCCGAGGTCGTGAGGATGGCCGACGCGATGTGCGGCAAAAGCCGCTCCATGTGGAGGGAGGATGGCGGTGCATAAGATAATCGCCCGGGACATCCGGGTGTTCGCGCACCACGGGGTGTTGCCCCGGGAGAAGAGGGAGGGGCAGGAGTTCCTGATAGATATCGAGATCGAGCTCGACGCCGGGGCCGAGCCGGAAGATGACGACCTGTCCTCCACCATTGATTACGCCGTGGTGGTTGATGAGGTGGCGTCGCTGGCAACCGGCGAGAGGTACGACCTGGTAGAGACCCTCGCGTCCCGAATAGTCGACCACCTTCTCTCCCTCGGAGGTGTGGCGCGGGCGGGAGCGACCGTGAAGAAGCCCCAGGCACCCCTCGCGGTCGAGGTGAGATGGGTGGGCGTCACCGTCACCGGGGAACGTGAAGGCAGGCCGGGGGAAGGCGGGGGTGGCCGGTGAGTACGGTTTACCTGGGGGTCGGCTCGAACCAGGGGGACCGCCTGGTGTTCCTGCGGGCGGCGGTAGAGTGCCTGGAGGAGGAAGACGGCGTTACCGTTGTGGCTACCTCCAGTGTCTACCGGTCCGAGCCGGTGGGGCTGACCGACCAGCCGGAGTTCCTCAACGCGGTGGTCGTTGTCGACAGTACCCTCTCCCCGCGCGGCCTGCTGGAACTGGCGCGGAGGATAGAGGACTCAAACGGCAGGCGCAGGCGGCAGCGCTGGGGGCCACGCACCCTGGACGTGGATATCCTGCTCATTGACGGCGTCGAGGTGGACGAGCCGGACCTCACCGTGCCCCACCCGGGGCTCACCGAGAGAAGATTTGTCCTGGAACCCATGCTGGAGGTGGACCCCGACGTCTCACTCCCCGACGGGACCCCGCTCCGGGAGGTCCTGGATGGAATCGGGGGCGGCCAGGCGGTATGGATGGAGGGTGGACTGTGACCGGCATGGAAGAGCCCGGCAGGAAGGTGGCGGTAATAGGGGCGGGGAAGGTGGGCACCGCCATGGCGAGCGCCCTTTCCTCCGCGGGTTATCGGCTGGTGGGCGTGTCGGACAGGGACCCTGATGCCCGGCACAATGCCGCGTCACTACTGGACATGGAACCGTACGCCGATTCGCCGGAGGCCGCGCGCTCGGCCGACATCGTGCTGATAACCACGCCCGATGGGGCGATTGAGGAAACGTGCCGCGAGGTGTCCGCGTCGATCGATGTCCGGGGTAAGAGGTTTATTCACATGAGCGGGGCGTTGTCTCTCGACGCGCTTGCCGCGGCCGCTCGCGGGGGCGCGGACATACTGTGCGTACACCCGCTGCAGACGTTCGCCGATCTCACCGGGGCCCTGGAGTCACTTCCCGGGTCCACGTTCGGGGTTACATGCGACCGCGGTCTCGAGGGGTGGGCCCACGGTTTCGTGTCCGACATCGGCGGCAGGTTGCTGCTGGTGGACGATAGCGACAAGGCCGCCTACCACGCGGCGGCGGTGATGGCATGCAACCTTATGACTATGGTGCAGCACGGCGCGCAGAGCGTATGCGGGGAACTCGGCTTCACCGACAGTGAGGCAAGGAAGGCATTCATGCCCCTGGTGAGGGCGACGGTGGAAAACATCGCCCGGCTGGGGCCGACCGACGCGCTCACCGGCCCGCTGGCGCGCGGTGACATCGACACCATCAGCTCACATCTCCAGGCGCTTGACCGCATTGACCCGGATCTATCGTCGATGTACCGGGCGATCTCCCTGTGGGGGCTGCGGCTCGTCACCGAACGGGGAGAGCTTAACGAGTATGAAATTGAAGACATGCGAAAACTCCTGGAAGATTAACACTGGGGTCGACAAAATCGCCAACAGATGGGGAAAGGCCATATCAAACCGCCAACTAGTGGGGTCAGCGCCTTCACAAACCGCCACCCAAACGGTGCCTGGCTCAGGTGTTGCGTTCGACCCTCCACACAAAACGTTCTCCATAATGCAACGCAGGTGCCTGGCACCACGCTTATACATGATAACGAAAGACAAGATACGCAAACCCCGAGCTGTTGCCGTTCTGTTTGTTGCTCAAGTCGAAGTCGGTAATGCAACGGCGAAGGGGGACGTGAGGTGAAGATGGAGATAGTAAGGGAGCCCGCCGAGATGCGGCGTATCGTGGAGTTGGCCAGGGCGCGGGGCAAGACGGTGGGGCTGGTCCCCACGATGGGATTATTCCACCGGGGCCACCTGGAACTGATGCGACGCGCGGTGGCGGAGTGCGACGAGGTGGTGGTGACCCTTTTCGTGAACCCGACGCAGTTCGCCCCAGGTGATGATCTGGCCGATTACCCACGCGACTTTGACAGGGACCGCCGGCTGGCGGAGTCGGAGGGCGTTTCGTACCTGTTCGCCCCCGGTCCGGGAGAGATATACCCGCGGGGGTTTGCCACATCGGTGGAGGTGGAGGGGTTGTCATCGGTGATGTGCGGGGCCGGGAGGCCAGGGCACTTCCAGGGGGTTGCGACGGTAGTGGCCAAACTGTTCAACATTGTTCCCGCCCAGGCGGCGTACTTCGGGCAGAAGGACGCCCAGCAACTGGCGGTCATAGGGGCCATGGCCCGCGACCTCAACTTCCCGGTGGTGATAAAGGCGGTGCCCACGATGCGAGAGGACGACGGCCTTGCCATGAGCAGCCGCAACGTCTACCTGGAGCCTGAGGAGAGGGAGGCGGCGACCGCGCTGTTCCACTCGCTTACGGCGGCCCGGGAACTCATCTGTTCGGGGGAGAGGGACGCCTCGGTAATACGGGAGGCGATAGGCGAGGTTATCTCCGCGGAGCCGCTGGTCAGTCTTGAGTATGTGTCTATCTGTGGTAATATTTACCTCGAACCTCTTTCGGAGCTATCCGGCGAGGTTCTGATTGCCCTGGCCGCCCGCGTGGGAAAGGCCAGGTTGATAGACAACATGGTGTTCGAGCTAGGGTGAGAGGCGTGGAGCGGATGAACAGGTTCATGCTCAAGAGCAAGATCCATCGGGCGATGATAACTGATGCCGACATCCACTACGAGGGAAGCATAACCATCGACAGGCGGCTCATGGACCTGGCGGACCTGGTACCGTACGAGAAGGTCAGCGTCTGGGACATTGACAACGGGAACCGCCTGGAAACGTACGTGATCGAGGGAGAGCGTGGCTCCGGGGACATCTGCATGAACGGGGCGGCGGCGCGTCTGGTCCACGAGGGGGACCTCGTCATCATCGCCTCTTTCGTATCAGTTCCCGATAGCGAGTCAACGCATTATCACCCCAGCATTGTTTTCGTGGACGGGAAAAACCGGCCGGAGATGATCGAGGACCACCTGACGGCGGACGACTTCTGCTGATATCTCCCGGCTCCGACTCATCGGTAACGGGGACGGATCCGGGTGCGAGGTATACATGGCTCACCAGGATACCGGTGTCGGGCAAATCGATAGCGTGGAAGAGATGCTGCTTGACGACCAGGCGGTCGCCGAGCAGGTCCTCAAGGTCAAGGAAGAGCGTAACGCGGTAATACTGGCCCACAACTACCAGCGTCCCGAGGTGCAGGATATCGCCGATATCACCGGTGGCTCCCTGGAGCTGTCCAGAGAGGCCGCGAAAACCGACGCGGACGTGATAGTTTTCTGCGGCGTTCACTTCATGGCGGAAACCGCCCATATACTCAGCCCCGACAAGATCGTGCTTCTACCCGAGATGCATGCCGGTTGCCCCCTGGCCGACATGGCGGAGGCCGGACAGGTCGCCCGGGCAAGGGAGGAGAACCCGGGCGCGGTCGTGGTCTCCTACGTGAACACCACGGCGGAGGTGAAGGCGGTCAGCGACTACTGTTGCACCTCGTCCAACGCGGTCCACGTCGTGAGGGCGGTGGAGGGCGACCGGGTGCTTTTCGTGCCAGACCGGAACCTCGGGCGTTACGTGGCGGACCGGGTGGACAAGGAAGTCATTCTCTGGGACGGCTACTGCTCCACCCACGACCGGATCACCGTAGAGCAGGTGGAGAGCGCTCTCGAGGCGCACCCCGGCGCGGAGGTGATAGCCCACCCGGAGTGCCGGCCCGAGGTCCTGGCCGTCTCGGATCATATTCACAGCACCTCGGGAATGGCCGACGCCGCTCTTCGCTCCAACGCGGTGGAGTTCATAGTGGCAACGGAGTCGGGCATGCTTTACCCGTTGGGCAAGGCGGCGCCGGGCAACTCTTTCTACTCCCCGGCCGAGGAGCCGCTGTGCCCTACCATGAAGCTGACCACGCTGGCATCCGTACTCTGGGCCCTTCAGACCCTGGAGCCGCGAATCACGCTGCCGGAGGAGATCAGGGTCCGAGCCCTGGGAGCGGTGGAAAGGATGCTGGCCCTCCGCCCCTTCCCCCCTGGGGGGGAAGGTTGGGATGGGGGGGGGCTCTGATGATTCCCCGGTACCTGTTCTCGTTCAACACCGATACGCTGCCTTCTCTCGACTGCGACGTACTGGTGGTGGGAAGCGGGGTCGCCGGTCTCTCCACCGCCCTCCGACTGTCGGGTTTCGCGGACGTTATACTGGTCACAAAATCCGAGTTGCAGGCCTCGTCCACCATGCATGCCCAGGGTGGGATAGCCGCGGTGATCGACAAGCACGACTCGTGTGAGTCACATATCGAGGACACCCTGGTCGCCGGCGCGGGGCTATGCGACCCGGAGGCGACGGAGGTGCTGGTGCGTGAGGGGCCGGACAGGGTCCTCGAACTCCTGGAGGAGTACCACGCACGGTTCGACACCTCGGGAGGTACCCTGGACCTGGCGAAGGAGGGGGGCCACACCCACGCGCGGGTGGTCCACGCCAGGGGGGACGCGACCGGGTCTGAGGTCGAGAGCGCGCTGGGGCGCGCACTCCTGGGCGAGCCCGCGGTGAACGTCATGGAGCACCACTTTCTGGTGGATATCCTGCTGGACGGCGGGTCTTGCGTGGGGGCGATCGTGGAGGACACCAGGAGAAAGACGTTAACCGTGGTCTGGCCGAAGGCGGTGGTCCTGGCGTCGGGCGGCACCGGCGAGATATATCTGGTCACCACCAATCCGACGATATGCACCGGCGACGGCGTAGCGGTCGCTTTCAGGGCCGGCGCGCGGGTAAGCGACCTGGAGTTCGTGCAGTTCCATCCGACCGCGCTTCACATCCCCGAGGAGCCGAAGTTCCTCATAAGCGAGGCGATTCGCGGGGAGGGCGCCTTGCTGGTTGACGTGGAGGGTAACAGGGTAATGGAGGGGCAACACCCGCTTACCGAACTGGCGCCGCGCGACGTGGTGGTGGCCCGGATGGTGGAGGTCATGAAGGAGCAGCAGACCAACCACCTTTACCTGGACGTGCGCCATCTGGATCCGGAGAGGATGCGGGCCAGGTTTCCCAACATCCACCAGCACTGCCTGGAGGCCGGGATAGACATAACCCGCAACAGGATACCGGTATCCCCGGCCGCGCATTACATGAGCGGCGGGGTTATCACCGACCTCCAGGGGCGGACGGATATCCCGGGGCTTTACGCCTGCGGGGAGGTCGCCTGCACCGGCGTGCATGGGGCGAACCGTCTGGCGTCCAACTCGCTTCTGGAGGGGTTGGTATTCGCGAGGCGGATAGCGCTATCCATCGATGAGTACCCGGGCGGCACGCGGCAAGGGGCCCGGCCCACCATCTCCTGGTCCGGGAAGGCGGAAGGTCCCCGGGTGAGCGAGGACCTGCTCAGGGGGAACCTGAGAGAGGTCATGCGCGACTCGGTGGGGATGCTCCGGTTCGAAAAGGAGCTCTCGGGGGTGCTGGAGTTCTTGAGTGACAACGCGGGCGTGCTGCAGACGGAGTACCTGGATGTCCGGGGCATGGAACTGAAGAACATGTTCACGCTCGCGCATCTGATAACCACCTCGGCGTTGATGCGCCTCGAGAGCAGGGGCTGCCACCGCCGCAGGGATTACGCTGACCTCGACGACTGGAACTGGCGAAAGCATATCGACCTGCGAATGGTGGAAGGTGATGTCGCCGCCGAGACAAGGCCGCAGCACTCGAGGGTCCGGCCGCACGCCGGGGCATTGACAGATGATAAGGACCGGTGATGACGTGGAGATAGCCCGGAAGGCGGAGGGAATAATACGACTCGCCCTTGCGGAGGACCTCGGCGTTGAAGGTGACGTGACGACCACCGCGGTCTGCCCGACGGACGCGCGTGCCCGGGCGGTGATAGTGAGCCGCGAACCGTGTGTGGTCGCGGGCCAACCGGTGGCGGAAAAGGTGTTCGCCCTGGTCGCCCCCGAGGTTTCCTACGACACCGTGGTTGGAGACGGGGAGAAGGCGTCCGGCGGAGGTACGATTGCCCGTCTGAATGGTACGCTGGCTGGAATCCTGGCCGGCGAGCGGACCGCCCTTAACTTCCTGTGTCACCTCAGTGGCATCGCCACGTTGACCCGCAGACTGGTAGATATCGCGGGCTCGAGCGGGGTGACGGTGATGGATACCCGGAAGACGACCCCCGGAATGAGGGCCCTGGAGAAGTACGCGGTAAGCCTGGGGGGCGGCACCAACCACCGGCAGGGGCTTTTCGATGGTGTCATAATCAAGGATAATCACATCGCAGCGGTCGGTGGGCTCCAGATCGCGGTTCGCAGGGCCGGAAACTCTCTGGCGGGGAGGTTCCCCATCGAGGTGGAGGCCGCGACCCTTGCCCAGGTGCGCGAGGCGGTGGACTCGGGGGCTGATATCATAATGCTCGATAACATGGACCCGCCGGCGGTGAGGGAGGCGGTCGAGATTGTTGCCGGGAGGGCGAAGGTGGAGGTTTCAGGCGGGGTCGGCCCGGATAACCTGCTCTCCTACGCCCGGCTGGGCGTGGACGCGATATCCATGGGGTTCATAACCCACTCGGCGCCGGCGACCGACCTGTCGCTGGAGCTTGAAGTGGAGGAAAGCGGGTTAACCTAAGTGCCCCGTTCTATAGATGCGGTTAAGCACAGAGAGCGTCGAAGCGCCGCTCCGGCAAGGCGCGCGACCGAGTACGTACTCCTGTAGTACTTCGAGGGAGCGGAACGCAGCCGGAGTGGATGCAGCGGCGTTCGAATGCCAGCGTATCTATGGA
>Ga0180015_1000157_pt1 | contig 20152 bp, 12 predicted proteins | sample KR13_S2_MetaG_FD_116508 | JGI IMG/M metagenome (GOLD analysis project Ga0180015, IMG submission 116508) | Groundwater microbial communities from the Olkiluoto Island deep subsurface site, Finland - KR13_S2_MetaG | ecosystem: Environmental > Aquatic > Deep subsurface > Groundwater | place...
AAATTCAGCAATTCTCTCCTCCTTTTTTCCATCCTCAAAGCTCAACTTTGAAAAAACAAGTGAATACCCTTCAAAGAGGGGAAGTTCTCTTAGTGGCGATGGGATTTCATTATTTATTAATGGTTCGCTAGATTTTTCGAATGCATATACATAACCATCGGCTCCTATGTAAAGTTTATTATTAGCAATTGCTGGTGATGAAGAAATTGTTGAATCTATAACATAGCTCCATTTACGTGTCCCACTTTGGATATCTATAGCCTGTAAATATTTTCCAGAACCGATATAAATGATATTATTTGAGATCGTAGGAGACGAAAAAAGAATACTTGGTGCATAGTAATATGTATACCATTTTATGATAGGAGTTCCTGTGGTCGAATCTATTCCATTAATAAATGATTTACGAAAAGAAGTAACATATGCGGTATTTCCTGCAATTGCTGGAGAAGAAACGATATTTTCGAAACCAAAGTTCCATTTTTCCTTTCCAGTAATTGCATCGATTGCATAAAAATAATCTTCAGAACCTACATATACTACACCATTAGAAACACTGGGCATACCAACAGGTTTTCGGGGTGTTGTTACGCCTTTTGTCTGATATTTCCATTTTAATTTTCCATCGTTTGTATCAAAAGCGTTTAAATAATCAGATATCCCAATATACAAATTTCCATTGAAAACAGCCGGAGAAGCGCCGTCCATCAGTGCTTCAGGTGCAGCCTCAACACACCACTTCGGATTCCCTGTCATTGCATCAAGCGCGCAAATACCTGAATCAACAACAGAAGGTCCTTTAGATACAATATAAATCAGGTTACCTGATATAATAGGAGAAGAAACGGGTTTGCCAGATGTTGATTTTGATAGTTTTTTCCATTTCAATTGACCAGTGATTCTATCAAGAGCATAGACATATCCATCTTCTGAACTAATGTAAACCATTTCATTGGCGACAGCAGGTGACCATCTTACCCATCCTCCGGTTTTGTATCTCCATTTTATCTCTCCTGAAGAAGCATCAAAAGCGTAAACATATGAACTTGTAGAACCCGCATATACCATACCTTGAGATATGACAGGAGATGAAAGAACTATTCCATCGACGCTGGCTTTCCAAGATAATTTCAATGGTGGTGCCAATGAATCAGATGTAAAGCCGCTATTTGTTGAATCTCCTTTGACCATTGGCCAATCAGCGGCGTGTACCGGCGTGATTAATATGAAGGAGAGATAAGCGAATAGTATGAATAAATAACGAAAAGGGATTATCATAACTCTTCCCCAGTTACTTCGGAAATCATATCGAGAATTTCCTGTTTCTTTTTCTCCATACCCTGCATCTTAACTCTCTGTTGTTTCAATAGATACTTACCGGAAAATAGCATTAAAACTATTAACACTATAAAGATGGCAAAAAATGCCCAACCGAGATTTTTTCCAAAAACTGTAACCCCACGTTCTTTTGTTAATTCATGTTGTAACAATTGTGTGGGCTGAATAGAGAAAGGCGTTACTACGGATGCGTTAATGGGTGGTGGAGTTGCTGGGATGCTGGATGAGGCGGGCGGATCTGTATTAACTTCTTCAACCTGGAAATTGCGTATTTCTGACCATTCACTCCACTGACTGTTTATTTTTGCTCTAACTTTCCATGTCCAACCATAATTGCGGCTAGATACAGTCCCAGTATGAACATATTGATGGAAAGAATTTGTGCTTATTGTATCGATTATTGGATATTCTGACAAATCATTTTTAACATATAACTGATATTCACTTGCATCTTCCACATCTGACCAGTCGAAATCCCATACTGAGCCACTCTTATGCCAATTTGACATATTGGCTCCATTCAAAGGGGAAATCAACCTCGGAATTTCTAAAATTTGTGTTTCTTCTGTTATATTAGATGAGGAAAATGCATATAAATGACCATCTTCAGAGCCTACGTATAAGTTTCCATTCGAAACTGAAGGTGAAGAAATGACTTTGCCGGATGTCTGATATCTCCACTTCAATGTGCCAGTTAAAGCATCAAGAGCATATAAGTATTTATCATCAGAACCTACATATATAATATTTTTTAATGCGGCTGGTGAAGAAATGAAACTACGGTACCGACTTGTTCTTGATACATCTGAAGTGTATATCCATTTTAACGCACCAGTCTTAGCATTAAATGCATATACATTGTTATTAGTAGAACCTATATATAAGATACCATCTGAAATTGCTGGTGATGACGACATTGGGGAGGTGAAAACACGATCACCTTTTTTATATTCCCATTTAGTTTCACCAGTTGAAATGTCTAATGCATAAACAGAACCTCTTAGATCACTTAAATATACCAAGTCTCCAAAAGCTAAAGGAGAAGAAGTGATATGACCTGTAGCGGTTTTCCATATTAAATACCCTAATTCTGCATCTATTGAATAAATATAACCATCATATCCATCAATAGAACCTATATATAATATTCCATTTGAAATAGCAGGGGATGATATTATATGCCGTGGCGCCTGGAATTTCCATTTTAATTCACTGTTTTCTGCATTTAATGCATAAATCATACCATCGTAAGTTCCCATGTACACTGTTTTTTCATTAACTACCGGAGAAGAAAGAATTTCTCCAGAAGTTTGGTATTTCCATTTCAAGCTTCCTGTGGCTGCATCTATAGCGTACAAATAATGCCCAGAGCCAATGTAAACTAAGTTATTAGAAATAGCAGGGGATGATGATATATCATTATCTGTCTGAAATTTCCATTTTAATTCTCCCTTGTTGGAATTTATCGCATAAATATAACCATCCAATGACCCAACATAAACTAGACCATTTGAAATAGCAGGAGATGATATAATACCTTCACCTGTTTGAAATTTCCATTTTATTTCTAGAGGTGGATTTAAAATCTCATTGGATGCTCCTGAATGTGTCAAATCGTGCCGGAACATGGGCCAATCGCCAGCTTGTGCCACTCCTCCTAACAATAAAAAAATGGCGATTATCAGGATCACAGTTCGTATCATGCCTACAGAAAAGGAGACATCTAACTCTCTTCTTTCAATATCCTGATCTTTCATTCAACTCTTCACCACTTAGTTTTCACAGCCCTTTTCTTCATTAATAAACACTCAATTTTTTCCAAATAGACAAGTTGATAGTTAAGGACTGAACGATTTTACAAACTTCCCATCCTTAATTATCGTTATCTTCCCTCCGCTCTGTGAAACCACGATACCAACAGCCTTCGCCGGCATCGTCATTGCAGCCACAGAAGCATGTTTAGTTCCATATCCCTTAGGTATATTCACCCTGCTCGCATCTGCCATAAGGAACCTGAATGCAGCCTCAACAACACCATCGCCGCTTACCACATAAACCCCATCATTTTGAGCGAATTCCTTGATGGTACTGCTAAATTCCGGATCTGTTATCATCCGTTCTTCAGTCTTTAGTCCTGTCATCGGATTGGGGGAAAGCTGGCGTGATTGTGCCAGCACGGTTTTTGCATCACCTATCACGAAGGCTGTCCCTACTGGCTTCCTTCCCGACCTTCTCTTGATATCTCGTATGCGACCTTGAATGTGGATTCCAGCACTGGAGGTTTGATGTCTGTTCCGGCGATTATTTTTTCGATTTCGGCAGAGAGGTTGACATTGATCTTTTCTTTTTCAACCTTTTCAGTAATAGGTATATCAACAAGGTATTTCTTTCCAGCTTCGATCAGGTCTTCAAATATTTCGACTTCTTCGGTATTGGACAGTTCCCTTATCGCTTTAGGATACCAGGAACTGAGCACAGATTTACTCTCACTTATTGCGCTCTCGAAATCATTAAAAGTTATTTCTCTTCTGGACTTACCCTTTATTTTTTCCCTCAAAGGGATCATTGCTGCTTTGTCGCATATCTCCACAATTTCTGCACTTGCATAGCCATCAGTCATCTCAGCCAATTTCGAAGCATCCACTTTGCATGGCCTGCCTTTAAGGCTCAACTCGAATATCTTCTTTCTGGCTGCTAGATCAGGATTCGGTATGAATACTGATGTATCAAATCTCCCCGGTCTTCGCAGTGCAATATCAACATCCCAGGGTCGATTTGTTGCTGCCAATACAAGGTACCTCTTATCATTTCCTTTTGCCTCTATGCCGTCCATCTGGGAAAGAAGTTCATTCACAAGACTTCGTTCATGCCCTTCCATGGAACCTGAGCGCTCCCCTGCTAGAGCATCTATTTCATCGAAGAAAAGGATCGCTTTTTCATAGCTTCTTGCAAGGTTGAAAACTTCCTTTATTTTTTTTTCGCTCTCACCGACATACTTGTCTTTGATATCGCTTATCTTCAGGTTTATGAAAAAAGCATCGCATTCAGAAGCTGCAGCCGCTGCAAGCATTGTTTTGCCGCAGCCTGGAGGTCCATATAAAAGGATGCCGCCGCCTGGTTTCACTTTATACCACTCATAATCGTCTGCGTGTTTGAATGGATACACGATGGCTTCTTTGATGTTTTCCTTTACTTTTTCCAGACCTGCAATATCATTAAAACTTATTTTAGGTTTTTCCACCATTATCAGATCTTTAGCTCTATCTGCATCAGTTTCCTTTTCTTTCGGCTCCTGAAAGTCCTCTTCTCTTGGAATTACGCCTCCTGTATAGACCTTGATCTTCCCATCCTTCAAGCCCTCTGCTATTTCTTTATACTTTGTTGCTTTCTCCTTGAACTCTTTCTTTTTTTCAGGCTTGAGTTCAGCAAGGCGATCCGCGAATTGGGCGCATTTAAAATATTCTACTCTGGCTTTAGCTATGTCGCCTTCATTGTAGTACTTTTTTGCTAATTTATGGGCTCTATTGAACGAACTCCTGACCTCATCTCTAAGATCCATACAGGCTATACCTTCAGTTCGTCGGTCTTCTCCTTCGCAGCTTTCTCTTGATCCCATTTCTTAAAGACATCATCTGCTTCAGCTACATCAGAAGTTGACCAGATATCCATGAGTTCCTTTGTCTCTTTATCCTCCTTAATATCCCCAAGCAGATCATGTTCTACACCCATCGTATTTAGGATATCTTCTAGATTACCTGTTCTGATCTGGTCTTCAAGATTGATCTCTCCCAGAAATTCATCAAGCTTGCTTTTTTGCATCTTTGCAAGTTTGGGGATGAGCCCATCACTTTCCAGCATCTTTTTGTTATCGCAGATAAATATCATGTTATCCACTACACGAATATTATCGCTTATTTTCTTGAGGTGTATATTGTCCAGCTTTATCTTTTGATCAAGTTGCTGAATCTGCCTCGCAATTGCTCTTCTTTCGCCTTCGCTGGCATTGAAGCCTTTATCAAAGAGCTCTTTCTTCTGATGACTGAGCTTCTCCACTTCTGCGATTTTCAGTTTCTCTTCTCTTTCCTGCCGGATTCTCTCAGCAGTAAGTTCATCCTTCTTCAGCTTTTCAAAGGGATTTCCTTTTATTTTATCCAAGATTCCCATATTTTTTCCTCCTTATACACTGTTTATTTTTTTCACCCGATTTTGGTGAGCATAAATGATGATTGATTTCAATTGCTGATTGAATAAAAATTCTTTTTTTTCATATTTGAGCCTCTATTACCAGTCCCACATTTCTAATATACCTGGTTCTACATTTGCCATCCTTCTCTAAATCATAGAAAGCTTTATTTACTATCGATCTCGCTTCTTTTGTCTCCTCAACCACATCGCCAAGAACAACATAATCCTTCAGTTTCAACTTCTCCAGCACATGCTTCTTTACACGTTCCACCTTCTCCCTGTCAAATTCCTGCCTGAACAAGTCTATCAAACCAGTAATCCCATTATCCATGGAATTATAGAACACATCACCAGTTACCGAATCTATAATGCACACCGAGACATTCTTGCTAACATACCTGGAAGCAAATTCCTTTGAATTTAGATGCTCTATCACCCGCTCATCCCATCCAGTGGGAGAAGCAATACCTACAACATGGTAATACTTCCCCATTTCTGCACTCTTTATTGAATTTGAGAGCGCGGTCAGGAATTCCGATAATGTGGCGCGATTGGTATCAAAGCCATAATTAGCATACTCCTTCAGATGGTTGAACGAAATAGCCTCTATAGCCATCTTTTTTTGCTTTTCTCCGAAGAGCTTGAATCGTTTCTCTTCAACAAGATAAATCAGCCTGACATTCAATGGGTTCTTTGCTTCGACCTCAGCATAGTTCGTATTGTCCCCAGAAAAGATCTCTTCTTTTGAATCAAAACGATAATGATCTTCCCAGGAATTAATGGTATAATTCTTATTTTCAAGCGGGTTATATATCTTTACAGGGAAGTAATGCAGCTTGGTTTCGAACCTCGCTATGAAGTTCAGTTCATATAACTTGGCATCCTCTCTGGTAACGAAGCGTACTGATTTACCTTGCATGACATCAGTTATCTGGTTCAGCTTCTCAGATACCTCATTCTTCTTCAGGTCAACCTGATATTTCTCAGCAAGCAGGGTGTTTTCCTTATTCTGGAGGTCATCTTTTAGACGTGCTATCTCTTTAAGTTCATTCTCCACTATCCTCTGATTCTCCTCCTGCATCTTCTCTTTATACTGCTCCCGTTCTTTCTCAAGCTCGGCTATCTTTCTATCAAGCTCCCCTCTTTTCTCATCAATCCCGCGCATCTGACTGTCCAGCAAACCCCCCATCTCTGCATATTTCTGCTCAAGACGGTTTTTGTCAGCTTCAAGAGAACTCAGGATTTTTTGAGCTTCGTCGTTCTTGATCTCTTTTCTAAAAAGCTCTGCATCAAGCTGGGAGAGTTTGTCTTTAAGTGACTGGTTTTCAGTTCCTATAGATTCATATTTTTTCAGATCAATCTCAAGTTTCTCGATCTTAGCCTCAGCGTCCCTGAAGATCTCCCCTCTTTTTTGTTCAGAGTCTTTTACTTTAACAAGAATGCTGGATTTTACCCATGACAGACCATACTTGTCAATACAGGCGATAGTTATTTCTTTTATCCTTTTTTGTATCTTGCCATACCTGTTGTTGATCGCACGCCTTAAATCCATCAAAATGGACTGGTTCTTCCATATATTATCAAGGTTGGAATAACCTTTTTCATAATAATCTGTGATCAACTCATAGAATCCTTCCTGGTGTCTATATATGCTGCCAACACTATCTTCTATTGAACGATGCTCAAACTGAGCAAATTTTTCTAATTCTTTTATGAGGTTTAATTCCGTATCATTAAATTCCCTTATTATGGGGCTGTCTTCCTTATTCTCAAAGGCGGCGGTGGCAAGCAGTAATTTTGCCAGACTGAACCTTCCTGAGATATCCTCAATGAGGTCTCTCTCCATCTCCCCACATATACCATCCTCAAATTTCTGTTGATTTGCAATAATATTGTTCCACAATTCTGTGCGCTTTGTTATATCCATTCTTTTGAGCCTTTCAAGATCATAGCTAAAGTTTACTTGATCCACAAGTTTCAAACATTCTTTTACACGTTCCCATTTCGTATCATAAACTATGCCCATTTTCACACCTCTTTAAAATATTTTAATTCATTATTGACTTTATTATAAATCAGATCAGGAGCATCACCATATCCGTTAATTCGTATATCCACCATCACTTTATTATTACTGGCAGTCATCCGTGTTGATATTTCAGCCTGTCCTTTTTTTGTGGATACCTTGTATAATTTTCCGGATGGGATATCGCGTTGAAAAAAGGCATTCAGCTTTGCAAGGATAAATCCGATGAACTTATCAACAGTCTCAAGTCCTCCTTCAAGTTCTGTCTTTATCCGTACTTCTTTTTCCTCAAGTTCAAAAGATGCCTCACTCAATTTGTATATTTTGACCTTGTCCTTTGATGTCCTGGAATAAAGATCATCCAGGAATTCCTTAACCTTTTCAGTATCTTCCTCCACAATTATCGAAACGCCGTCGGGTCTTCCAAGTTTCATTTCTTTACCCCAGCGTTCCATGGCGTACTCTATCCTCTTTCTTTCAGCCTCATCTGAGTATTTAGCAAGGATCAGGTACATCATATCACCAATTCTGTAATGTCTTTGGTGCTATATATATTTTTCTCCTTTATGGAGGAAAAATTATTTAGTAATCAATAAAATGCGAAGGAAAGTAGCTACAAAACCCTGAGAAGGCGAAAGCCGAGGTCGCGGTCGCGGTGGACGAGCGCAGGGCAGAGGTCGTTGCGATTCGCCGACCGGCAGCCCCAGGCGAGGTCGTTCGAGCAGCCGCCGCGAAAGACGCGATCATAGTCATGTCCACTTTCCCAGGAACTCCCATCAGTAGGCGCACCACTATAACTAAGCTGATAGATATCCTGCACCCATTCCCATATATTGCCGTGAATATCATAGAGTCCCCATGGATTTGGCTTCTTCTGACCAACATCGTGAGTTTTGTTACCGGAGTTTGCACAATACCATGCATAATCGCCAAGTTTCGATTCATCATCGCCAAAGGAATATCTCGTTGTTGTTCCTGCTCGTGCTGCATATTCCCATTCTGCTTCTGAAGGAAGACGGTATTTGTTCGCACCTTCTTTTTCATTAAGCTTTTTGATAAAGTCCTGAACATCGTTCCATGAAATAGTTTCAACAGGAAGATTATCTCCCTTGAGCTGTGAAGGATTGTTTCCCATTACAGACTTCCATTCTTTCTGCGTTACAGGATATGTTCCAAGATAGAAAGGCTTGCTTATCTTTACTCTGTGAACAGGTTTTTCATCTTTATGTTTTTCATCTTTAAATTCTTCAGAACCCATCATAAATTCGCCTGCCGGAATGAGGGTGAACTCCATTCCGATGCTGTTGGTGTGTGTTTTCGGGATTTCCTGGCTCTTTTTGCGTTCCTCTTCTTCCCGCCTCTGTTCCTCTTCAAGCCTGAGCGTTTCTGCTTCATCCCTCAGTCTCTGTTCTTCTTCTCGCAGCAATCTCTCCTGCTCTTGCTTTAACCTCTCAGCCTCCGCCTTTTTCTCAGCTTCTTCTTTCTGCTTCTCCCCATCAAAGCATTTCTCACACCATGGCTTCTCCCCGCGTTTCCGTTCCACTCTGAACCACTCTTCACATGTTGAGCAGAACCTGCTCCTGCACTTCATACATATAAGCGATTTATTCGATTCGGTGATCACGTTCCCGCACACCGGACATTCTTTCCGGAGAGAATTTATTACTGGTTCTTTTTTTTGAATATGATCTGATGAAGTGGAATATTGGGGAGAACTCTTCACTTCAGCCCCCATCACTTCGCTGTGCAAATACTCAACAAGTTTATCACATAAATTCAGGATGCCTGGATTCAATGAAGATATATTCCGGACAGTAATGAGCTTATCCATTTCATCACGCATAAGAGGAATTATACGCTTGCCAGTAATTTCAGGAACATTCTCAAAATCAGCTTGAAGAATCTGGAGTTTTGAAATCAACACTTCCTGAATTACTTTATCTGAATGGCAGTATCTGGTAAGGTCATGGATCTTGCGAAAACTGTTCGTGAAAATTTCAATGGAACTCAGGGAATAATGTCCCATGAGCTTTTTCTTAGCATAGACAGAGGCTTTATCAGGGCTGTTATCAAAGATCTGCCTGAACTCCCCAAACTTGCAGGAATACTGGAACTTCTTTTCTTTGATCTCAGCCTCTTTCAACCCATGAGCCATGAACATGCCTGAGATGCCGTATTCGTGCATCAGCCCTTCTTTGCAGTTAATATCGATCTTGAAATAGAGGCGGCGTGTTCCCTTGCCGACTATTGGTATGCCCATCTGTTTTGGAATGGATAACACATACTTTTCATTCCATGCATCTCGTTCCCGCTTTTTCAAAGGGAACCACCGGTCTTGACCATCGATATATGCTTCAGAGATCGTTAATGCCTGATGTGTGTAGAGTTCCACTGCCCACTGAGAAATATTGGTATCTGTGGGATTATCTATCCTGAGGATATACCAGTAGATAACTGGATTATGATCGTTTATCCAGTCACGGATTGGGTAAGGCTTTTGCCTCGTCCGAATCGAAAACGAAGTACTTTGCTGCAGGGTCGTAGATGGTGCGGGTTATGGTGAATGGAATATCTTCAGGCAAATTTAGGGACCTCTGTTTTAAGTACTGTTTATGTAGAATTTGAACTTTATAAAAGTTGGCTTTTTTTGCGCCCATCTTTCGAACGGATTTTTTCAGGCAGGCTGGCGGCTGCCGGCGCGGGTACAGCTATTGAATTTTGCGAAAAACCCACCGCCGCCTTCGATCTCTCTACCAGAAGTGGCGTGCTAATATTTCCTCGTCCAGTAAATATCGGCGCAGGACAGCGATCTGGTCATTATCCACTCACGGTTGTATCATCCTTGAACAATGCAATTCTGGCATGATGATGCACTCAAGATGCGAAAGCCGAAATTGTTATTTTACGCTGATAAGTCACACCTGTGCCAAAAACTCGCCATTGACACGGGTTTATGACAATATGTCCTTTGAATCCAATATTTTTAAATACAACTCAAATCGTTTTTCTTGTTCTATTAATAAAATATCTAACTCTTTGCTTTTCTCAGAAATATTATCATCTCTTTTTTTAGTTCTGAAAATTCTGTTGATAAAATTACCTTTTTTTTCTTTTTCAAGCTCCATTCGTTTGGATTTGATTTCAACAAATTTTTCTACAAGTTCATAACTTTTTTCGCTTTTGATTGTCAAAATATTTTGTTCTCTTTTAATTTCTTTTAATACTCTTATATGTTTTGAATAATCACCCTCAAATCGAACAGCAGCCATTTGAGCATGTAGGCTATCTGTGTATACAGTAGATTCCAATTCTATTAACAAACGAAACTCATCGACTGCTTTTAAATTTTTTTCACTCATTTCCTCCCCCAAATAATATGCTTTTATCAATTCTTTGTGTTCGTGAATTTTTTCATGTAGTTTTTTAGTAATTTCCCGTTTGGATTTTTCAATTATGTCTATAGTTTCTCTCATTTTCTCTTCTTTCTTCTTCCGATCAGCCCCCTCAAGTGCTCTTTTCCCCTGCTCCTCTTTTTCTCGCTTGTGCGCTTCTTCTTCTTCTTCTTCTTCTTCTTCTTTTTGTCTTTGTTCCCCTTTTTCCCTCTGCCTTCGCTCTTGCTCTTCTTTTGCCTTTCCCTCCTTTTCTTTTTGAATTCCCACCGCCTCATCTTCCTGTTTTGGTTTTTGTTCTTCTCCAAAACATTTCTCACACAGAGGCGTTTCACCACGTTTCCGCCCCTCCCTGAACCATTCTTCACAGGTTGAGCAGAACCTTACCTTGCACTTCATGCAGATAAGGGATTTATTTGATTCAGTGATCACATTATGGCATACAGGACATTCTTTCTGATATGCATTTACTTGTCCTCCCCTGGGTATGTGATCTTGCGGGATTGAATGCTCACCAGTGCTTTTCATATCACCCCCCATCACTTCTAAATGCATATACTCAACAATTTTATTGCATAGATTTAGATAGCTTGTAGCTGATAGGGATTTATTCCTGAGTGAAGTGAGTTGATCAATCTCGTACCTTATAAGCGGAGATATACGCCTTCCTGCTATATCAGGCACTGTTTCAAAGCTGTCCTGAAGCTGCTGAAGTTTAGAGATCAACATATCCTGGTCAAGATTTTTAGTATTTAAATGGCAGTATTCATTTAACTCGTGAATCAACCGGAAAGTATTCGTGAAAATTTGCACAGAATATGAAGAATACCTTCCCCTGAGCTTTTCTTCAGCATATATAGATGCATCATCGGGATAGTTGTTAAAAATCTCCTTGAAATCATTGAAACTGCAGGAATACTTGAATATTTTTTCTTTAATATTGAAATCTTTTATTCCCGGTGCCATAAATGCCATAAATTTGCCAGAGATGCCGTATTCATTCATCAGCCCCTGTTTACAGTTAATATCTATCTTAAAAAAGATGCGTCGTAATCCTTTTCCCACAATGGGAATGCCCGATTGTTTTGTAATTGATAATGAATATTTTTCATTCCATGCATCACGTTCACTTTTTCTGGGTTGAAAACACCTGTCTATGTCTTCGATGTATGCTTCAGTGATAGATAGTGCCTGGTGGGTATAAAGTTCCACTGCCCACTGAGAGATATCGGAGTCTGAAAGATTATCTATCTTCAGGATGTACCAGTAGATACGAGAATTGTGGTCTTTTATCCATTCCTTTATGTTCGGCAAAGCTTTCTTTTCGCCTGAATCGAATACGAAATCCTCTGATGCAGGATCATATATGGTTCGAGTGAAAGTAAGGGGAAGGTTTTCGGGCATATTTCGTTTCTCTACTTTCTTTTTTTCATACATTTATTCCTAATCTGCGGGCTTGATCAATAGTCACCGTCCCTACGATTCCATTCTGGTCATAGGTACCGAATTTTTGATAATAACTCTCAGGTGTTTCCTTCATTCCTCCTGGTCCGATCGTATATACATCTATTCCGCCGTTGATGTTAACCGCCCCATATACTCCCTGATTAACAATGCCACTGCTGAGGAATATTGGCGCAGGCTGCCAGTCCTGGCCAAAAACCGCTCTTATGCTTGCGTATAGATCCGGAAGAGGAGTTGTAGATACTTTAAAATACTGTTCTATTGCAATACGTAAAGCATTAGCCGCGCTATTCTGGTATTCTGAAGACTTCATCAATTGGCGCATATTATCATATGTTTTTCCTTTGAAAGTAACTTGTGATGAGTACGTTGTGAAATCCAATTCAACGAGAACTGCAGGTGACGGGTATGTATAGTCAGATAATATTGGAATACCAATATGGTTATTATCTGGACTACCATCCCATGGATTGTTTTTCTCTTTTATCCCACGACTTGATGGTTGTTCTGTTTGTTCTATCACATTTTTATATATCAAATCTGCTAATTCCTTTTCTCTGAATTCAGTCTTGTCATTACCTTCCCATAACCAGACTTCTACCCCTCTTGCGGTTTGTACGGCAGCATTTGTATGTATTGATAAAAACAGGTCTGGTTTTTTACTGATAGCGAAATTTGCACGCTCTGTTATGCCAGGTTCTTTTGTATCGCCCATTACATCAGTGAGATAGACAGTTGCACCATCTTGTATTAAAAGAGCCTGCAAAATCGGACCAATTTTATGGGTTATCTCATATTCCCCTGAGTTCACTCTGTCTGTTTCAGTAGATTTATGTCCTGGATCAATAATTATTGTCTTACCAGAAAGTTTGCTTGCTTCAGCTTTCTGAGTTGGAGTGGGTTTTGCAGCAGGAGAAGTAGATAATATCGGTACATTTTCTTCTATCCATGATTTTATCTGATCTATTATTGAAACGGTCGGCGCAGATGGTTCAGTAGAATCGGGTGTATCAACCATATCTTGTGAAGGTGCATTCGAGGTACTACTTAAGAAATTCTTAATATTATTAATTGTTTCCTCGCCCATCTGTCTTAATTTATCGAAGATAGAAAAAATGTCGTTATTACTTACAGATATCAGTGGGGTATGGTTAAAATGAAATTCCTTTGTCGATGGCCTGAAAACCCCTATCTTGGTCAATCCGTCATCATCCCATTTACCGGCTATTGGGATATCACTATTCAAACCATATAAGAAATACGGATCCTTTCCCTCTTTTTGCTCTCCCCTGAAGGTATAATTGATGAAAAAGACTGCGTTGTTGTTGTGTCCTGGATCCTTTGAATATCTCCTAAAAACTCCAATATCATCTTTTTTATCTTTATTCCAATCACCAATTACAGGTGTATCATTTTGCATTCCGAAATAGACAAATGGAATTCTTGAATTTCTCAAATAAAAAGTAGTTTTTTGTGAAGTTGGATCAATTTCTCTAAAAACACCAACTTCATCATATCCATTTCCATCCCAGTCACCAACTATAGGGAAATCCCCGATTTCTCCATAGGTAAATTTCTGATCGATTCTTCCATTGTTATCGTTATCTAAATGAAATTCTGCTGTCCTTGGTCGGTATATTCCGATAGTCGCTTTTTTATCTCCGTCCCAATCGCCTACTAATGGAATGTCACCGGGTTCTCCCATTGGACTGTTGATCCATGAAAAAATAGATGTATCTGGATCGAATGTGCCATTTTCATCTTTTTGATCATTACTCCAATTACCAATCAGTGGTGTTATTTGAGGACGATTTGCATCAATGAAACTTCGTGGATCAAGCCAGCCATTAGTATTAGTGGAATAGCCAGGTCCTATTTCTTTCGATACATCACTTCTGATTTCAAAATGAAGATGAGGTCCCGTGCTACCTGTTGGAGTTGGTCCAATTACTCCGATTTGCTGTCCTCTATTAACATAATCTCCATCATTTACCCATTCATTTATTCTATTAACATCCAGATGTGCATACATTGAAGTAACTCGAATTAATTCTCCCCCATTCGGATTATGAAATTTTAAACCTGGTTCAGATTGATGATCTATGATGATAATACCTTTCCACTCACTCATTTTTGTATCATGAGCATATCTGACATAACCATTTGAAATGGCATATATGGGATCACCAAGATCGCAAGTTCCACAACCAGGTATCGCACTATTCCAATCCTCTCCAAGGTGAGGTATTCCTTCATGTGTTAAATCCCCTAAACCCGCAATAACATAATAACCATAACCATTTTCTCCACTTTTTCCGTCAGGTTTTCCAACCGGGTAATCAAATCCGTCTGACCTTGGAATTTTCTCAGCGAGACCCGTATTTACTGTCATTATTAAAATTATTATTAATATCGACAATTTTCTTAATATATTTTTATTCATTTGAAACCACCTATATTACTATTTTTTAGAATATCATTTGTCCATTCATCCAGTATGTTCCCGCAGAGCTTCTTGATTCTGTATGCAGAATCAAATGCATCTTTAGTAAATCTTATCGTACCGAGGTCTGCTTTAACCATTTTAATTAGATTATCCCCTACCTTTGCACCCTCAAGAGCACCCAGAAGGATCTTCAATTTGTCCTGGATCTCATTGTATCCTTTTTCATTGAATTTTATTTCACCATATTCATTCGGAATGCAGCATCTATCTATATCTTGTACGATTTTGAAAGTGTGGAGTAGTTTATGAGCAGTGTCACCACTGTAAGCACTCATGAGAACGGAGTGCACATATTTTTCAGCATCCTCTGGATTTGTTCTTATTGCTCCTTTGAAGGTTACAGCATCGCAGGAATATCTGAAACGCTTAGTTTTTATTGGAATGTCGCAGTCTGATGTTGTAACTTTTCCTTTTATTGATAAAGACACACCGCAAGCTTCCGAACCGATCTTGAAATAAACTCTTTTTGAAGCCTTTTTCGGAATAATAATTCCGAGATGTTGAGGAATTCCCAGTATGGAATGTGTAATCCATGGTTTTGAATTTGATTCACTCATCGTGATCACACGCTCTTGACCCTCTATCCTGGCATCTAAAATTTTTACCGTGGTGGGGGTTTCCAGTTCAATACCCCATTCCTCGATTGATATATCGGAATTGTTATTAATACATAGAACAAGCCAATACATTGATGAGTCGGTTTTTTCGATCCATTTCTTGACATTCGGCAAAGGTCTCTGTAGCGATGTGATGAAATCTTGTTTTATTGGATCATAGATCGTTCTATCAATCAAGATGTCAGAAGTTGATATTAGTGAAGGAGTTTCATTCATCTCTTGCTGGTCCAATTTATTTTCAGTGCTTATCCACAATTCTTGTTGTTCCTCATAGCTTCTGTCAATTGGATCTTCATATTTTAGAGAAATATCGACAGGAAATTCCCCTTCAGCCGTTGGTTTTAACCACACATCTATTTTCTGTATTTCTTTTGGTTTTAGACGAGTTATCTTTGAATAAATTCTGACCTTGATGTCACCGGATAATTCTAATTCAATATTTTTTGCTTCCAGTTCCCCATCATTCTTGAGAACTAAATGAGTTCTTCTACCGGTATTGTATTTTAAAGCACTCATCAGAAATTCCAAAGCAAGAGAGGGTCGATTATCATTAATGAACGATTCTGTTTTGTGAATATAAATCTCTGAATCCTGAATTGCCTGTTTGTAGTTTCCATTTTCGAAAGCTGTTATTGCATTTTGCAGCAATGGTTCATCCGAAGCAATATAGAATGATCTTGCTTTTTCAAGTTCTTCTTGAGCCTGAGTAATACCTTCTTGCGCTTCTTTATGTTTTTCCTTTATTTCAGATTCAAGTCTTTCTATGAAATCAGACGAAAATTTAATTGCATCCGAATATTTCTTCCTATTGATGGATTCTCTTGCCTTCAGTAAAAGAGATTCATCGTTTGAAATGCCAGCATAATTGGCTTTATCAGTGATCTCTTCTGCTTTCCTTAGAATCCAGAGGCTTTCTTTTTGTATCTCATTGAATTTATTTTTTGCTTTTTCCTTATTAGCTATTATTTCCTTGTTTCGATAATCGATCTCAAGCGCTTTATCGTATGAATTAATGGCTTCTTCATATCTTTCCAAATAAAATAGGACTTCACCTTTGTTGTTCCACACATTCCACACATCTTCGTTTCCCGAATTGATTTCAAGTACCTTATCATACGATTTGATGGCTTCTTCATATCGTTTCAAATCACGCAGAGAATTACCCATGAAAAACCACGCCGCTTCATCTTTTGGATTGATTTCAAGCGACTTATCATACGATTTGATGGCTTCTTCATATCGTTTCAAATTATCCAGAGAAATACCCATGTTTAACCACGCCGCATCATAATTTGGATTGATTTCAAGCGACTTATCATACGATTTTATAGCGTCTTCATATCGTTTCAAATTATCCAGAGAATTACCCCTGTTTAACCACGCTGCTTCATCTTTTGGATTGATTTCAAGCGACTTATCATACGATTTTATAGCGTCTTCATATCGTTTCAAACTATCCAGAGAATTACCTCTGTTTAACCATGCCGCATGATGTCTTGGATTGATTTCAAGCAACTTATCATACGATTTGATGGCTTCTTCATATCGTTTCAACCTATCCAGAGAATTACCCCTGTTGAACCATGCCGATTCATGTCTTGGATTGATTTCAAGCGACTTATCATACGATTTGATGGCTTCTTCATATCGTTTCAACCTATCCAGAAAAATACCCCAGTTGTACCACGCCGCATCATCTTTTGGATTGATTTCAATTTCAAGGGCTTTTGAGCAATCTTCTATTTTTTCCGTTAGATTTTTTTCTTCAAGCCCAAGTTCAAACCATTCAAAAGCAGTTTTTCCACCAATTTTTTTCTCAGATTCATTCATATTTTCCTATCCTTATCGAATAATGAATACTTATCTGTTTTTCTTTATATTCAATCAACGTTAGATAAACATTTTGAAATGATAGCCCAATAGCTCATTGATATCCCTCAAGCCGTATAACAGAATTCTCCTGTGCCTTTTTATTGAACTGTTCATATCTTTCCAGCATGACCGGATTCATTCTGGGTATGATCTTGGATAGTGCTTTTTTAAAGTCATCCATTAGCAGCGGTCTGAGCTGCACATTCCTGTTTTTTGTTGTTTCAAGCTTATTCAGGAAAGGATTTCTGTCACCCAGCATTTCCCATATTGCCTGTCTGCAAAGAGCCTCAATGTCACGACCAGAATAATGATTTTTAAAACACTCATTTGCTAACTTAGAAAGTGAGATATCATATTCAAGACCCTTCAAATGAATCTCCAATATTTGTTCACATGCTTTTTCATCAGGCAAAGAAACAAATATCTTAAGAGGAAACCTGCTCAAAACTGCATCATCAATATCCCACGGCGAGTTTGTCGCAGCGATGGTGAGGACATATCTATCATTACCCGTCTTGAAACCTGAGAGTTCGCTCAATAATGTTGAGAGAAGCCTTCTGCTGCCTTCATACAAATTAGTCCTTGTAGCCGCTATAGAATCCAGTTCATCAATGAATACTATGGAGGGCGATCTTTTCCTGGCTTCTATATAGAGAGATTGTAATATCCTGGAATTCTCCCCATACCAGTATGACATAATATCGCTCACGCTAACATTAAAAAATGTTGCATTAAGTGAACCTGCTGCCGCGGACGCTAACAATGATTTTCCTGTTCCAGGTGGTCCGTAGAGGAGAACCCCTCTGAATGGCTGAATAGCCTCAGGAAGTTCAAGGGTTGAAAGTATCACATTTCTCATAAGTGTATTCTTCATTTCATCCATACCACCGATCTTATCCCAGGTTATCACGCTTTTTGTTTCAAGGGTTTTAATATGATTCTCATACCTGCTGCCATCTACCTTTTCCCCTGGCTCCCTTGTAATAACTGTAATTTCTTGTGTTTGCTGAGTAGTATTTGACATTATCTTGATGGAAAAAGTTAGCGTTCCTTCATATAGCGGTTTCATGGATATATAGCGCCTGAGTTTTTGTTTTTTCTTTATTGGTGGGAATTCTATCGTTTTTTCGGAAAAATTAAAATATTTTTTAGCTTCACTTAGATCAACAGATACCTGAATTGAATCCTCAAATTGATTAAACACTTCAACAGCAATTTGATATTCCACGTTGCAGTGCATCTGATCATTGAAATTTATCCTTACAACATTATCAATAGTCATAGTTTTATATCACCAGTATTATTTTCATATTTCAATTCAATACTTCATTTTTGAACGGTCTATCATTCCAGCATGGATGATATCTGCAATCTGACATCCTGCATAAACGCACAAAAATATCATATTTTTGACAATACACTGTTTTCTTAACTGACAAATAACTCTTTATTTCATGTCGCATAATATTTTATATCACCCCTTTATATAATATATTATTTATTAATAGAATCCCTTTAAATATTCAGTTAAGTTCACCAAAGGGATAGCGCCCCTAACTAACGTCATTTTTCCTCATCGTTCGCATTTTGGAAGCCTTATGCCTTCGAATAACCTACCTCATAAGCCAAAAACACCATTCTTAGAACTCTCTATTTGACGGTTGCTTATCTCATGCGTGATTTTACTCATGCATTCATGTATTTTTATATATTTTTTAAATTTTATGGGGATATCGTATTTCCATAGTGAATACCAAGATTTCCCATATTAGATGTAGAAGAGACTTCATGCCATATATATTTTTCTACAAAAAGGAGGATTATTTATTCAGTTGTTATTGTGGCTGAGACAAAAATCCATAATGGATATAAATAATACATCAAAAAAAAATAGATTTATATGATTTTTTAGAAGGCTGGCTCTTGTCGCCCTACTAAATTGCAGCTCTACGTTCAATCTTTTTTATATTCGATCCATTTAATAGTATCTTCATATATGTCAGTTGGTGAAGAAAACCACTTATTGACAACGTTATACTTTTTCATCGATTTTGTTATAAAACCTCTTCTTTGACACATTGCACCTACACGTTATGAAGTGAATCTTTACAAGCTCTTCTTCTGTCATGTCGAAACCAAAAGTCGCTTCATGAAAATATCCGCAATAGGTACATTCTTCTCTGAACTCCTGTGTGCTCAATTGTCTTTCTCATTCAATCTTGTATTTTCCGCACATTGGGCATTCAATTGTATCTCCATATGTAACCATATTAATCATCCACTATTATTTTTTTGAGTTTAATCTCTTATATCATTATTTTTGAATATGAGGATTAATCCTCATACTTTTTCTATTCTTCAACTTTTGACTTCTGGATTTTATGTAAGTGGTTAATTGGACATTGGTTACAACATCCTGAGAAGGCGAAAGCCAAGGTTGTTTCCACGGGAGACTTTATAGTTGTTGGAACGAACAGTATCTCCGAAGGAAAATGAGCAAATTGATAGCCCACTCTTTTACAAACAGCGTCTTAGATAATAACCGATGTGGATAAACTACCGAAAGACGTACCTGATGTTCTCACAGCCTGCATGTCTTGTTACTGGGGCTAAGGCATGGCCATCAATTATAATCCCTCCGACTTAGAGTTTCTACTTTTGCAGAATTCATATAAACCCAATAAAAACTCTTTAAAACTCACCTCCTCTTTATATAGGACAACCCATAAAAGCTGAAGCACCTGCTCATAAACAA
>Ga0180015_1000158_pt1 | contig 20151 bp, 17 predicted proteins | sample KR13_S2_MetaG_FD_116508 | JGI IMG/M metagenome (GOLD analysis project Ga0180015, IMG submission 116508) | Groundwater microbial communities from the Olkiluoto Island deep subsurface site, Finland - KR13_S2_MetaG | ecosystem: Environmental > Aquatic > Deep subsurface > Groundwater | place...
AATTTATAATAAATAATTTTAGTTTTCAGTAATCTTCGTGATAATACTCTCACCCTCATTCACGCCCGATACAACTTCAACCAATCCGTCATCGCCCTTAATCCCAATTTTAATGTCTTTTTCAACAACTTCTTTATCATTAAGCAAAATTCGCACAAATTTTTCGCCACTCGCTCGATCAATCATAGCGCGACTTGGAATAATCAAAACATTTTCTTTATTTTCAGTTATAATGACAATATTCGCGGTCATTCCTGATTTAATAGTATAGGAAATACTTTTTTCTGTAAATAGGACAATAACCTTATAATAAATAACTTCTTGTATGACGGTTTCAGCTGGTTCAATAAAATTCACAACGCCATTGAATTTAATATTTTCACCATATGAGTCGAGGGTAATCTCTGTATTTTGTCCAATTTTTAATTTGGAAATATCCGCCTCCGAAATCAAGACTTCGATTTTGAAATTATTTTCCCCCAAAATTGCAATCACCACCTTGCCGGGGGTGGCTTGCTCACCAACAGAATAATCAACACGAGTTACGACAGCGTCAATCGGTGCCTTTATTTTATTATCATCGATCTGCTTGATTACTCCATTTAAATTGGCCTCAGCTTGCTTTATCTGTGATTGTGTCAAATCAACATCATAAGTATTAGCTGGCGCTAAAATTTTAGCCAATTGCGCCTGGACAACCGCCTGCGCTACACGAGCTGAGTCTACACTAGACTGAGCGGAATTAATTTGTTGATCACCAGATATCTTGGCTGTTGTTAGCGTATTTTTAGCTCTATTAACGGCATCGTTATAGTTTGCTCGCGCCTGCGCCAATGCGTCTTCAGCTGTCGAAACCTTGGTTTCATAATTCACAATCACACCATCAAGGCTTTGCATAGCCTGTTGCACTACTGAGACTGCCACACTAACTAAACCTTGTTCCCTATTAATTGAAGCTTTCAAAGCATCTAAGTCGGCCTGATTAAACTTAGCTGATATAATGGAATTTTCCAAAGCGCTATAACAATCACGCAAAGCAGTATTAGCTTCATTGACCACCTTCCAGGCATCATCAACGGCGTCTTGAACATTTCCATTTGATTTATCCGCATTCGCTTTTGCCAACGAGATCTTGGCATTGTTCAAATAATCAACTGCAAGATTATACTCTAGCTTGGTTGCAGTTAAATATGTGGTGTTCTTGACACTAATTAAATCCTCACCATCCTCATCATTTAGAGTTCGATTCAAAACATCCAAGGAATTATTAATCACATTTAATTTATCACTCACACTCACCAAGGTATTTTTCACATTATTATCAATATCTTTCTGGTAAATCATTTTGGTATTGCCTAGATTGACCTGCGCGGTCGCAATCGCCTGTTCAGACGGGGTAACGTCAGTATTGGCACCAGACTGCAAATCGTTCAAAGTTTTTTGTGCCTGACTAATATTTTCATTAACGGTTTTTCTAATTTTATCCAAGTTGCTTGCAGCCGCATTGTAGGATTTTTGCGCCTGTGCAACATTGGCTTGAGCAATGGCAATATCCTGAGACGTCGCGCCGCTGATTAATTTTGATAAATTACCACGAGCCACCTGTAAACCGGCTTCAGCCTCCTGTTTTCTAATATTTAGCGCTGCGTAATCCAACTCAGCCAAAACCTGACCGGCCTTGACCTGGTCACCAACCTTGGCATTAATAATATTTACCCTACCAGAATTAGCAAAACTCAAATTAATCTCATTATCCGCCTTTACTGTTCCTGTCTCACTCACTGTCTGTACAATATTACTCTTCTGAACCTTCGTGGTAGTATAAACTGTCGTGGTTTTATTTGCCAATGAAAAATAAGTCGCTATGGCACCTGCCAGCGCAAATAATACAACTGCAATTATTATTCTTTTTTTATTTTTTTTAGTCATTTAATTTGCTTCTATTTTGAATTATTTTTTTAACTTTAGCTACAAACTCATCAATATTTAATTCCTCTTTTAAGAAATAATAATCTGCGCCTAAATTGTGACAACGAGCCCGCACATCTGCATCACTCATATCAGAAAAAACAAATACTGGTGTGATAAAAATATCTTCATCCGCCTTGATCCGATTCAAAAGCTCAAAACCATCCATATTGGGCAACACTAAGTCCAAAACAATATAATCAGGCTTATCAACCTTAATCTTCGCAATCAAACTCCCAATAAAATCCGTACCATCACTAAAAGAAACCTCAAATCCGCCCACCCGAAATTGCGCCCCCAAACTATGCATCACATTAGCATCATCCTCAATTATCAATATCTTTTTAGGCATATATTAAAATCTGTTAATAACTTTATTATATCATTATTATACTAAAAATTGCATTAAATTACAAATAAAAATGGGCACACCGCCAATATTGACAAAACGCTAATATCTGATAAAATAATTTTGTTGTTCTTTTTCGTTTTTCTGAATAACTTTACAAACGGAGGTAGAAGCTTGGCAAGTCTTATTGTTAAAAAAGTGATAATGAAGGGCGGAGACACCACCTGCAAGTTCAGCGGCAAACCGATCGTGAACGGACAGGAGCACGTCGCTGTTTTTTCTGGAAAAAAAGTCGTAAATCGATTCCTCAATTACGATTGCCAAGAAAAATTTCAGGAACTTGTCAATAGCAAATCCACCTTAAAACGATACGCCCACAACCCTGAAAAGGAAAAACAAAAAGCCGCGGTGGCTTAAAATAATAACCGCACCCAAGCGACCACTACCCAGTGGTCGCACTTTTTTTTATAAATAAAAAAGCCGGATCTTTGTCCGGCTTCGTAGGCATTTTTTATTTAGCCCTTTTTATTTTTCTACTCCACGCTTGGGAATAATCCCTTCGACCATCAGTTGTCGCATTACGACAGCGATTAGTCGAAATTGTTTTTTTACAAAATCTCAAAAAACTATCAACCGCGAGACCAATGATTATTTTCATTTTTCGTCCCCCTATTTTTCGTTTTTAAGACTTTGTCTTATCTCTTCCATAAGGTCAAGATAAAACTCCAAATTATTTAGACTCGCCAAACGACTGCCTAGTGGTTCTTTTATTTTAAATAAATAGTGCAAATAAGCCCTGGACAGATTGCGTAACTCTGGCAATTTACTATCTTTATTTATTGGCGAAAAATCATTAGCAAATTTCGCATTACCAATTGCTATTGTATCATAAAATGTCTTGGTCGCACACGTCTTCCCCATCGGGATCTTTTTGGAATTCTTTTTCCAGGCAAACATACGACCATGACGACCTTCGCGAGTAGGGATAACACAGTCAAACATATCCACACCGCGCTTGACGGCTTCGACAATATTTTCTGGATAACCAACCCCCATCAAGTATCTCGGCTTGTCCTCGGGCATTTCTGGAGTTAAATAATCTAGCACCTTGTACATTTCCTTCGCCGTTTCCCCCACACTCAAACCGCCGATATTATAGCCATCAAAACCAACCTCAATCAATTCTTTCAAACTCCGCAAACGCAACTCCTTGTCCAGGCCACCTTGAATGACGGCATGTACCAAGGGTACAGCCTTTTTCTTCTTTTTAACTTGTTCCAAGTATTTCTTCGTCTTCGCCGCCCAATGAGTGGTCAACGCCACCGACTCTTCGACGTATTTTCTCTCCGCCGGCAAAGCCACGCACTCATCAAGACAAACGGCAATGTCCACACCCAAGTCCATTTGAATCCGCAAAGATTCTTCCGGTGTCAAGTCATATTTTCGGCCGTCAATATAGGATTTAAATTTTACACCATCACTATTTAATTGCACCAAGCTTTTACCGGTCTTACTTTTATTACCCGCCAAGGAAAAAACTTGAAAACCACCGCTATCCGTCAAAATCGGTTTTTCCCAATTCATAAATTGATGCAAGCCACCGAATTTCTTAATCAAGGCCTCTCCAGGTCGCAACATTAAATGATAGGTATTGGATAATAAAATCGACGCGTCCAACCTGCGCATATCCTCGCCGGAAATGTGCTTAACCGTCCCTTGCGTCGCTACTGGCATAAAAAAAGGTGTCGGTATTTCACCATGTGCCGTTTTCAAGATACCTGCTCGTGCTTGATTATTTTTGGATTTTTTTATTATTTCAAACATTTATTTCAACAAAATTACTTAGTTTTTACAATCTTATAAAGTGTAAAATCATAATTTAATCTCTTAATTACCTTTAACTGTATACCAAACTCTACCAATTTGCGTGTATTTAAATATTCAACATCTTTCGGTGGCAGAGAAAAATTATAATAATAAACTGGCAATTTTCCAGCTAGCTCTGCGTAAATAACCACCATGTTGGGATCAGTAAAATCACCAACAATCACCTTCCTCTCTGGAAATACTAATTTATCATGATATCGAGTAATTAATACAGAATTATTTTCCGTTAAGCTAATTAAATCGCGCCACTCCGCTCTGGTCCTTGTACTTTTTTCATATAAATAAACCAGACCCTCTTCGGAGCCAGCTAACAAAAAATTTGCTGACCAAAAAAAGATTGCGATGAGCACTATTGCTCGCATCGCATTAGTGAAAAATTTTCGGGAAATATGAAAATTAAAAAAAACGTGTCCAACGCGCTCATTCTTACTAATTACCACTTTGGCGATTGTCCGACTTATTTGCACTAATAAATAAACAAAAAACGGAATCATGCCTAAATACATTGGCAACCAATAGCGCGTGTATGAATTACCAATTGTATGACTACGTGGATCCGGATTGTCATAAAAAGTCCAGCTGCCATAATAAATTACCAAAATAAAAGAAATCACCGACAAGGACAATAAAAACACCCACTGTCTTTTTTTGCTCTTTTTAAACTTGGCAACAAATAATAAAATTCCGGCTGAGCCCAACCAAAAGAGCCAATTAAACATTTCAACAAAATAATACAAAAACATATGCGCGCTTTGGCGCGGATGGATACCGAAATAAAATAAAGTCTCCTTGACCTTGGCAATTATACCGGCATAATTTTTAAAATTACCACTCACGGTTGTTTGGAAAATTTGCGATCCTGAATCTTTAAGGTTTTGAATTGAACTGTTCATTTCTGAATAGCCACCCGACAAAGGGGCGCCATACAATATTGTATTAAAATGAAAAACAGGCAACAGGGCGACAAGTAAAAACACCAAAAACACTATCGGACGATAAAAACCGATTTTTCTGATATTAAAAATCCAAATAACTAGCACCATCGGCAAAATCCACATCAACTCTGATGTTCTGGTTATAACACTGAGCCCTAAAAATAAACCAGACAGCATCGCAAAAAACAAACCTTTCAATATCGTTTTTTTCTTGGTCCCCTCAAAACGCTCCACCATCATTACTCCAAAATACAAAGCAATTACCAAAAAAACAGTAAACAAAACATTATGGAACATGCTTCTAACTGTGTAATAAACATAAGATGGGAAAAAAGCCAGAATAAAAGTCGACATCAAGGCATTTTCTTTGCTAAAAATCTTGCGCACTAATAGATAGAAAAAAATTAAACCAAAGGAGGCGAATAGTGGCGTCAAAAACGGTATCACGCGATAAGAAAATACCTTCGCAATTGTGCCATAGACCAAAATAATTCCCAAAAAACTGACCGGCTTAATATCACCATGATCAGAACGAAAACTACGCGGCCGCATAATATCGCTCGCCATTAAATTATAATTTTCGCGAATTATTAATTTATTTTCTTGAGCGTAATACTTAGTAAAGACATAATTAGCCGTCTCGTCCGGTGATGTCCACTTCACAAAATCAACCCCTTCGCCAGTTGATTTTTGGAATTCTTGCGTTTTGTAATTAAAATAACTGGTCGTCAAAAAAAATAATACCGTCAAAATAGTCAGTAAAATCAGATGCCAATTTTTTTTCAAAATATTCATTTTCATTTCCAAAGATTGATATCCTATCGCCTCGCTCTAGGATGACAAAATTTATGTTTCTTGTTTTTTGCCAATTTTTAAGTTAAAATAAACTTATGGAAAAACTTTTAAAATACAGTTTAATATTAATCTCCTTAATCATTTCGATTGGCGGACTTATCTACAAAATATATGCCCTTAATAATTTAGGCCTTTTTTTGACCATAGTCACATCCGTACTCATTTTTTTATTATAATAACATTAAACAAAAAAGTCAATTTCAAAAATGAAAAACAAATCAACCTTTACTCGCGCAATTGGATAATTCCTACTGTGTATCTCCTCTTGGCCTTCAGGCTAATTTTTATTTTACTGAAAAACGCTACCCCGAATTCAGTTATTTCACCATGGACCATAATCCCCGGTTATTTTTTCATCATTTATTTATTAGCAACTCTTGTCCTCCTCCTCAATATAGCCAAGAAAAACCATTTATCCACCCTTCTTTTATCCATTCACTATTTCATCAGCTTTGCTATTGCTGCTTTTGTCTATAAACTAGGCTACGGCTTTGACCCCTACATTCACGAAGCTACCATTAATCACATCATCAAGTTCGGCTTTATCACGCCAAAGACTTTTTATTACGCCGGTTATTATTCTGTAATTATCGCCCTGCACAAAATATTTCTAATTCCAGTTTTCCTGTTAAATAAATTTATCGTACCGGTCATGGCTAGTCTTTTTTTACCAATCACTATTATCAGCACTCTCAGGCGCTGGCTTGATAATGACAAAAAAATCAAATTTACGGTTTTAGCACTACTCATCCTGCCTTTTAATATTTTCATTCTTTCTACTCCGCAAAATTTGGCTTATTTATTTTTATTGCTTAGTGTTTTGTTCAGTCTGGTCTGCAAAAACTACCTAGACCTCATCCTGATTTATCTTCTCGCTTTCAGCGCCTTTATTATTCAACCCATTGCCGGCATACCCGCCTTAACCGTGGCTGCATATCTGACTATTTTTAATTTTGACCATTCGCCGAAGAAAAAATATTTATACTCAGGTCTGTTTTTATTATCATCATTCACACTGCCGGTCCTTTTTTTAACCTTAAACAAAAATCATTTAAATTTTAGCCTGGCAATTTTCAAAAATATCCTCGACTTCTCCTGGTTAAAGATCATTATCCCCCAACAACAAAACATTTGGCTCAACACCGCCTATCTCATCGGTTTTAACTGGCAATACATCATCATCCTTTTGACCGGCTTTGGAATTTTTATTGCCTGGAAAAACAAACGAAATTTTCCGCAACATTTTATTTATATTTTAATGATTCTTTCATCTCTAATTTCTTATTTATTTATAATCCTCCAACCATTTGATTTTTTAATCGATTATGAGCGTAGCGATTATGCCAATCGACTTTTAGTGGTTACGATTATTTTTTCCACCCCCTTGGCAATTTTGGCCCTATATAAAATAGCCGACGACATCCTACATCAAAATAAAACCACCAGAATCATTCTTACTAGCAGTTTAGCTGTTATTATCTCAATCAATCTCTATGGCTCATACCCGCGTTATGACAATTATTTCAATTCACACGGCACTTCCACTAGTCTAGACGATGTCAAAGCCGTGCAGTGGATAAATAACAACGCCCAGGGTGATTATATCGTCCTCGCCAACCAACAAGTTAGCGCTGCCGCCCTTCATGAATTTGAATTCAAAAAATACTATGCCGTCAACAATGAGGACGTTTTCTACTACTCCATTCCCACCGGCGGAATTCTATATCAACAATATCTTAAAATGATTTACGAAAAACCGAGCAAAGAAAACGCCAACAAGGCAATGGACATTGTTGGCGCACAAACGGTTTATTTTATTTTAAACAAATACTGGTGGGCTTTTCCAAGAATACTTGAAGAGGCAAAGAATGAAGCTGATTCTTTTGAGAATATCAATAATGAGGTTTATGTTTTTAAGTACTCGAAGTAAACCCTCACCCCAGCTCTCTTCTGGCGGGGAGAGGAAGCTTTATCTGAGACGACTTTCTTGATAATCAAAAATAGGTCCAGCGGTAATTGTTTTCTTACCTTCGGCGTCTTGATTAACAACAAATAATAACTTGGCGCCATTATTACTCTCTCTTACAGAGCCGCCATCTTGACCAACAATAAAGAAGTTGGCATCGCCTTCTTTCGCGGAATAATTATTGACAAAAGTTTTAATAAAACGACAATCATCCTCTGCCACAAGCACCCCCTCTGATTCCGCCTTCTCTATCTCGCGGAATTTCCTCAATTCATCAGTCAACTTCTTTAACTTAATTGAGACACCATTGGTATTTTTTGACATATCCAAAGCATCTGTCAACCCAGAAAGCATTTCCCCTCTTGATATCAATTCATTTATAAATTCAATATCTTGTTCGACAATATTATATTTATTGCAGGAATTACCACCTAGATTACTTTCAGCAATCACTGTACTATTCGAATAATTAACAAACTCGTCGCCCACCAAATGAATATCCACCCAAGAGCCAAGGACGGTGTTATAGCTCTTTTCAGTTTGCCATAAAGGATTTTTGGCATAAGTTGTATTACTCTTCTGCTCCAGTATCGGTCGAGACATATCCAATGTCATCCAATAAATATTATTATTCCATGCATTTGTATTAAAATTCGCTATTTGTTGAAAAATATTATTTTGCCTTTCTTGATAACCGGAATATTCCAAGGTATTGCTTGTAAAATAGGAATAGCCACTATCAATCGGTTTTAATAAATTAACAATATCTAAGCCAAAGCTATTACAACGATAAACTACTCGATTCGTAACACATTCGGTAATTAATTTTGCTCCGTTATTTTTATTTTTTCTCAATTCCGGTCCGGATAGATAATCAAAAATATGATCATTCGGCCAGAAATAATCCTGCAAAAGTCGCATGCCTAAATTTTTCCTATTCTTTAACTCTCTTGAGTATGTCCCCTCAATTTCAGAAAAGGCATAATTGGATAATTCATTTTGAATACTTGCAAAATCTTTTTGTTCATTGGGATTTTCTCTAGCAAAAATATTTTCCAGATTATAGTTTTCGCCAAACAACTTTACAAACGCAGCATTATAGTTTAAAAAAGTTAAGTCCTGGCGTAGGCCGGAAAAGAAAGAAATATACTTATAAACAATCGCCCATTTATTCTTCAACTCTAAATCTTTATACAAATCATCAGAAATAAAACTAGCCGCACCAAGATTGATTTTCCAATCATCATAATCCAAGAGGCACTTTGGGCATTCAGCCGACTGTTGATAAAGCGGAAACTCGGTCCTCATCCACTCGGTAACCAAAAAGAAATTATACAATTTTGCATTATTCCTGTAGGCGTTTGGAACTCTAAATGTTGAATAATCTTTATTATAGAAAAAAATCGGCGATCGGTGTTCACCATTAGCTTCATTTATAAAAGCAATTTCTTTTTCAATCGTACCATTTTTTAAATAATCAGGAATCTCAAAGGTATATTTTTTAATTTCCTGCGGACTAAACTTGTTTTCATCAATCAACTTAGTGCCACTAATCTGTACGTTTCTTGGCTCAAGAAGTTTCAGTCCGGTCGCAAAAAAAGACAGTTCCAATCTCGCCGATTCTAGTAATGGGTTATTTTCAGCATCATTACCACTAGCTAAGGTTCGATAACGCACCAAGGCCTTGTTATACATCGCCATATTAATATCCCAAAGATTGTCATAAAAAACAGATTTTTCAATTTCTTTATAAATTGATTTAATGTTATTTTCAAAATAATACATCAAAAAATCACTAGTAATCATTATTGGCACATTTAGACTAACTAATTTCTGATAAGTGTTCCAAAAATCGCGCTTATCGCCAGCGACAGTATTTTTTGCAATCGCAAAACCATTTTTATTTAACCTATCAATAGTTTCTTGATCTAAATTAATCTTTCGAGAAAAGTCATAGTAATTGGTGGTAGCCGACTTAATATTTATCGGCAACTCATAAGAAGCGTCGATCTGCTTGTAAGGAAATTCTTGTTTTTTATAAAAATTACCAAAAGTTAATTTCTCACTTGAATTTTCTTTGGTTATTAAACTCTCCGTACTACTGCTAACTTCATCCTTAATTTCAATCGGCAACTTACTAATTTCTATAGCATTATTCGATTGTAAGAGGTCAGCTGGATTATAGCCATTCTTTCTGGTTTCGTATTTATAAAATAAAAAAGCCACAATTGTGGCAACGACTATAATAGCAATAACAATGAGTGCTTTTTGAGATTTCGTTTCTCCATCATCAAATAAGCTCTTCGGTTGAGCCTGCTGTCCCTGGAGATAAGGATTTATTCTTTTGTTGTGATCATCGTCAAACATTGATAATATTATAGCACTTTTTCTTTTTTTTGAAAAAGTTATTTAAGATATTTAGCCTTATTAAGCAAATGTTCATCATAGGTCTTACTGAATACCGTTTCACCATTATCAAAACGACTCAAAAAGTACACATAATCATTGGCAATCGGATAAATTGCCGCCTTAATCGCATTAATACTCGGATTGCTGATTGGCCCCGGTGGTAAGCCGCGATTCATGTAGGAATTATATGGAGAATCAATTTTGGTATCTTCATAAGTGTATTGTTTTTTATTCACACCCAGAATATAAGCCAGGGTCGCACAAGACTCCAGAGCCTGGCCGTTCTTGATTCGATTCCAAAAAATTCCCGACACCATGCGTTTATCATCATAACTCTTCACCTCTTTTTCAATCAATGAAGCCATGGTGACAATTTCATAAATAGTCTTGCCTTGTTTCTTGATATCCGCACGCATATCCTCCGTTAATTTACCATTAAAATTGCTCAACATTTTTTTTACGACAGTATCCAACTTAGCATTTTCGTGAATTTTATAGGTATCGGGAAACAAAAAACCTTCAAGTGTCGCATTTACTGGCAAATCATTCAAGAAATCATAATTAGTTTTCAAATTGCCAATTTCATTTTTGGAGTAGTCTAATAAATCACCAGACTGAATAATATTCGCCTTCACTAAATAAGCATCCATTTCTCTTGTAGTCCAACCTTCAATAAACTTTACTTCTTTTTCTTTACGAATCACCTTGCCTTTCACCAAAATATCTGCAATCTCACCCATGGATGATTTAGCACTCAATTCATACTCACCCGCTTGAAATTTTGTGGCCAAATTATTATTCTTGGCGTAAATATTAAAAAACAGAGCTGAATTTATCAATTTAGCACTTTGCAAATTGGATGCAATCTGTCGGACACCATCACCTTTTTGCACAACAAAAATCAGATTCTCGCCGCGTGTATTAAAAGGAGATTTAACGGCATATTTGTAATTCAAGACACCAATAACCGGGATGATAATTATAACAGCGATGAGATATTTTAGGTATTTCATAAATATATTTTTAATTTAAAATTTTAAATTCCACGCGCCTCGCCCTGATCTCCAGTCTCAATCTTTCGCCACGGTATTCGCTTCTTAAAAGCATTCCAAAAATAAAAGAATTCTTCGCTACGCAACAATGAAGCAAAGGCGGCAAAAACCAAAAGACCAATCATGCCCGCAATAAAACCTTGCAAAAAAACACCCCATAGTTTATCCATGTTCACATAAGCCGCAATCATAATTTTGGCACTTTGAATTGACCAACCGGCAAAAACCCCAGCCACGGCTAATTTTAAAATTGAGGTGATAATGCGCTTCTCATCCAAGTCCCTGCCCACTTCACGACGTAACATTATCCATAGCAAGACAAAATTCAAAGTATTGGCAATTGAGAATGACAAAGCCAGGCTGGAAATATCACCACTGCGCACAAAATACAAAGCTAAGCCAACATTAATCGCTGCACTAAAAATGCCGACATAAAAGGGCATTTTGGAATTATGTCGCGCATAAAAAACCCGGGCCAAAAGTGGTAAAGCAGCTTGAGAAAAAAGCGAAAAGGCAAAAAATTTCAAAGTTTCAAAAGTAAGCACTGTGTCATTCCAATCAAAACTACCCGAACCGAGGACGACGCGTACAATCTGTGCCCGCAAGGTCAAAAACAAAACCATGGCCGGAATAATAAAAAACATAATCTGTCGAAAAACATTCGAAAAGTTTTCCACTAATTTCTTTTCATTGAAAGCCACGGCGGACAAAGTTGGAAATGCGGCAATTGCCAAAGAAATCCCAAAGACACCAATCGGAAATGACTGTAAATTATTGGCAAAATTAAAAACAGACAAGGAGCCACTTGGCAACGTGGAAGCAATCACGGTAATTGACAGTAATTCAATCTGTGAAATTCCCAAACTCATAATCCGCGGTCCCATCATGCGGCCAATCTTAATAATATTCTTATCTTTAAAATTCAAAATCGCTTGATATTTAAAACCCATGCTAAATATTACTGGCAACTGAATTAGCATGTGCAAAAATGAACCAAACACCACCCCCCAGGCCAAACCGTAAACTCCCCACAGAGGTACTAAATAAAGGGCACCCAAAATTATTCCCAAATTATACATAATCGGCGAAAAGGAATAAACAAAAAAACGCTTGAACGATTGTAAAATACCGCCCAAAACGCTAGAAATACCCAAAAACAATGGAGACAAGAACATAATCCGCGTCAAGCTCACCACCTGTGCTTGTTTATCCACGCCAAAACCCGGCGTAATTACTTTCATAATCCAGGGAGCAAAAATAATACCGACAAGGGAAATTCCAAACATCGCAATTCCCAAAATATTCAATATATTACTCGACAACTCCCAAACTTCCTTATTTGGATTTTTAAAAATTAATTGCTCTTTTTTGCATTCATGATCGCGAATCAAACCGGTAATAATTGGAATAAAGCCGGCCGACAAGGCACCCAAAATTAAAAGATTAAAGATAAAATCCGGAATTCTAAAAGCGGCGTAATAAATATCCAAAGTGTCGCCCGCCCCAAACTCACCCGCTAAAATCCGATCTCGAAAAACACCTAAAAAGCGACTCGCCAAAGAAGACATCGCCACTAAAAGCGCTGCCACCATAATACTATTAATTTGTCCGGAAAAAAGCTTTTTAATCATATTTGATACTCCCTCACCCTGGCGGGAGAGGGCTGGGGTGAGGGCAAATTTATTTGACGACTTTTTTAAAATAGATTATCATATAGGAAACGTTATACACATACTAAAATAAACAAAGAGGAGGTCTTTCATGTCATTACACGATATTTTTAACATGCTTTTGCCTGTTCTTTTTTTACTACTCACAATCTCAAGATTTAAAAAAAGAAAATGGGGACAACTGGCAATCATTTGCCTGATCATTGCCTACCAATACGGGGAACCAAGTCAAAAAAACACATCAATACAAACAAACAACATCCAGCAAGAAATTCAGCAAGGGATGCAGCAATAGCTGCATCCTATTTTTTTTCAAATTTCATTACTTTTATTATATCATCATTCAAGCACATCTTCAACATTAAATTTACAGCTATAATTAGCACTAAAAAAACATAAATTCCTCTATTGTTTTCGCCCGCCATTGACAAAAGATAAAAAATGTGCTAAGTTTAATAATTATTTTAGCTCTTTTGACAACTGAATATTAAAAACACACAAAGGAGAACGGACATGGAAGTAACACTTGAGGATTATATAATGGCATACTATGTCAATCACCCCATCAACTCTTTTTTTATCGGCTCTTTTTTGCTCATCATCGTCTTCGCCTATTTGCTTTATAGTGATTCACGACGCGTCCATCTGATGATAAGAAATCGCTCACTGGAAAAAGAAAACGAGGGCAAGCAAATCCTCCTCGCCAAATATGTCGAGATACTGGACAAAAGAGAGGATGATGTTTGGGACAGAGAGAAATCTTTGGCTGAATTGGAAATCGCCAAGGCGAATGTCGCCCGAATAGCGCTCTCAACCCAAAGGAGAAGGAAAAAATCCTGGTACAACACGATTGGCCTGCAAAACAACCAGCAGCGGGTATCGGCATAAAAACAACAAAACGGGATACAGTCCAGCACTGTATCCCCCTTTTTTTAGCAAAATTGACAAAATACAAAAAATACATTAATTTTAACTATTAGCTTAGTTCTTTTAAATTATATGTATTAATCCTTAAAAGGAGATTTGGCATGATTTACTTCATCACCGTCGCTGGCGCAATTTTATTAGAAATCGCCTATCAATCAACTGAAATTGAAATCATCAAGTGGCTCGGATTTATTTTTGTTGCTTTTCTTGGAATGCTGATTATGGCTAATACGATAAAAATAGAAAATGAGGACTTGCACAGAGAAGCGGAAATGTCTATGGCTTGGCGGTTAGCCGCACAACAAAGAAGTGCAGAAGAAAATAGACGTAAGCGAATTGCCAAACAAAAAATGAATAAAGCCAAACGAGGATATTAGCGCCAGAACACAAAACGGGACACAGCACCAAGCTGCGTCCCGTCTTTTTTTTACTCAAAAATATTAATTCACTAACGAACTCGTATCCCCTAGGGCTTGTCCAAGTTCTTTTGCCTTCAAAACTCGTCTCATAATCTTACCACTTCGAGTCTTTGGCAAAGTTGCTACAAATTCGATATCCTTGATAACTGCAATCGGTCCGATGTTCTTACGAACGTGCTTACGTAATTCCAATTTCAAGTCATCTGATCCTGTCACACCTTGTTTTAAGATAACAAAGGCTTTGATAATTTCACCACGCAATTCATCGGGAATACCAATAACCGCCGCTTCGGCCACATTGTGATCTGACACAAAGGCACTTTCTACTTCGGCGGTACCGATTCGATGACCAGCAATCTTCAAGACATCATCTGTGCGACCTTGAATATAGAAATAACCATCTTTATCCTTGAAAGCCACGTCGCCGGCGAAATAAACACCTTTAACTTCTGACCAATAGGTCTTGATATATCTTTCTGGATTGTTGAATATTGTTCGAATCATACTTGGCCATTGGTTACGAATTACCAAGAAACCGCCATGACCAACTGGCACTGGCTTACCTTTCTTGTCCACCACATCAGCGATAATACCTGGGAAAGGCTTACAAGCGCTACCTGGTTTCAAAGTTGCTGAAGGTAAAGGGGTAATCATGTGCATACCAGTCTCTGTTTGCCACCAAGTATCCATAATTGGAACGCGTTTCTTGCCAATATTTTCATGATACCATTTCCACGCTTCCGGATTGATCGGCTCACCAACAGAACCCAAAATACGTAAACTTGGCATCTTATATTTCTTTGTCCACTTTGTACCATAGCGCATCAAAGCTCTAATCAAAGTAGGCGCAGTATAAAATACATTTACACCATACTTCTCCACCATAGTCCACAAACGATCTGGATTTGGAATATCTGGCACACCTTCATACATCAAAGTGGTAATACCAGCTAACAAAGGACCATAGACGATATAACTATGACCAGTAATCCAACCCGGATCAGCGGTACACCAATATATTTCATCGCCTTTCAAATCAAACACCCATTTAATTGTGCGCAAAACACCCACTTGGTAACCACCAACTGCGTGAACAATACCTTTTGGCTTGGAAGTGGTGCCAGAAGTGTAAAGCACAAAAGCCGGATCTTCAGAGTCCATCTGTGCACATTTCGCCTCCATTGGCATGCCTTTAACAAAGTCCTCATACCAAACATCAATTTTCTTATTGAAAGCTACTTTCTTTTTATTATTTTTAACAACGATTACTTTTTTAATTGATTTGCAGGTCTTCACCGCCTCATCAACTGTTGTTTTCAAATCAACCACAGAGCCACGACGGAAAGAACCATCCGCGGTAATGATTAATTTTGCCTTCGCATCTTGAATACGATCAGCCAAAGCCATTGCTGAGAAACCGGCATAAACAACGCTATGCATGGCACCCACGCGCGCGCAAGCCAACATGGCAAAAGCTGTTTCTGGAATATTCGGCATGTAGATAGCGACTCGATCACCTTTTTTTACACCTTCTTTCCGCAAAGCGTTTGTCAATTTACTAACTTCGTTAAATAATTGCAAATAAGTATATTTACGAGTGCGTCCGGTTTCATCCTCCCATAAAATGGCATTCTTCTTGCGCATCATTTCTTCTTTTGAGCCTTTTGCCACTTTTAAAAGTTTGCCATTAATATCAACACCAATGTGACGATCAATCGCATTGTAAGAAATGTTAATTTTTCCGTCCACAAACCATTTATAAAACGGCTTCTTACTGCTATCCAAAGCCTTGGTCCAAGGCTTGAACCATTCTAGGTCATGAGCTGCCTCTTCCCAAAATTTCACGGTGTCTTTCGCCGCCGCTTTTAATGTTTTTTCATAATCAGGCACATTGGCTGTGCTGATAACCTTCTTGGAAGGCACATACTTTTTTTCCTCCGCCTGTAAGACGTCGGTAAGTTCTTTGTCTTGTTTCTTTGCCATAGTTTTTTTATTAGTTAGTATCTTATTTTTTTAAAATTTCTTTCTTGGTTAATAAACCAGTCTGTGCGCCATGATGTGAGACGATTGAAGAGGTGTTCTTTGCGCCCAACCACATTGCCTTTTGAATATCACCTTTAAACATTTTCAATCCAGCCACAAAGCTCGCACCAAAAGCATCACCAGCTCCAGTTGTATTAATTTTTTTGCCTTCCTTGATAATACCTTGATGATAAAAATTTTCGCCATCATAAGCATCGGCACCATCACCTCCCCGGGTAATCAAAACAATCTCTACGCCCCAGCTCTTAATTGCCTTTAACAAGTTCTGTATATCGTCAAAATAAGCCTTATTTTGTTTTTTATACAAACCTGAAGAATACACTAACTCAGTTGCCTCTTCCAAATTTAAACACAAAACAGCTGTTTTTTCTAAATATTTACTCAAGACTTTGTAACCGCTATTGATCTGGATATGACCAGGATTCCAGGCAATTTTAACCTTTGACTTAAAAACAGAGTCCAAAACATTTTCCCATTTACCCGACAATGAAGAAATATAAATCCACGCCATTTGTCTTATCATCCGATATTGGCCCGCTGAAATTGCCAATGCCGAATTGGCTGCTCGATTAGAAAAAACAATATGCTCATTGCCTTGTCCTTCTAATAAAAAAGAGAAACCAGTCTCGATATCCTTATGTCGTTGAACCAAGTTAATACCGACTTTATTTTTTTGAAAATTCTTAATAATCCCATCACCACGAGAATCCATTCCGATCGAAACAATAGCTGTCACATTAAGCCCTAGACGCGCCATGCAAACAGCCGCATTTGCAGCCCCACCACCAAAGGTTGAACTAGAATGATCGATTTTCATCTTTTGACCATAGTCAAAAGCCAATAAGTGCGGGTGCAAAACATTATCTGGATTGTCAATCAAAGTCCCCTCCTTAGTTAAAAATGTAAAATCCTCCGTCGCACCACCAATGGTGACAAAATTATACAACATACTTTTTTATTTTAAAAATTAAATATACTTTAAAATAATTATAGCATATTTTTTAAATAAATGAAAAATTAATGATATAAAAATGCAAATATCACCCTGGAAATCTTTTTTAACAACAAGCCCAGGACCAAAAACAACCCCAAATACAAGACCACGGCCAGCCAGGCGGGCATAAATCTCAAAAATAAATCATAATGTGATAAAATTGGCCAGTGCAAGAGATATATTTCGTAAGAATAAAAGCCAAAAATATGAAACAGATTAATATCAACCTTTTTAAGTAAAAATAGAGCTAGAATCGCAGCCATAGTGATCAGACTGATTGCCTGCTCCACATCTGGCAATTCTCCCACTCCGGAATAATAGGCAGTGTAAAAAATTAACGCCAATAGAGAGATAATTAACCCCACTTCTCCTGTTTGTTTGGCCGCGTCTAGTAGGCGATGCTGCCAGCTTTTATTTTCTTTATGGTGACGAATTTTAACTGCCAAATTAGTCTCCCGAAAACGCGTGGCGAGTAATTTAAATTTATCAGCGAGATAATTTCGAACCTTGTTAGGTGAAAAAAACATCCCCCCAATAAACATGCCAATGGGAAAAGCCAAGATATGCACCTCATATAGGCGCATAACCTCTTTCAAAAACACGGGATTGAGCTGTATTATGTAATAACTAATTCCATATACAACCAGTGCGGAAACACATGGATGCTTGCGGATAAAAACAACAGGAAAAATCACATAATAAAATAAGATAAAGGTAAAATACCAAAGCGGTGAATTAATATCTAGGGATAAATCAGCTCGTGGAAAATAACCGAGAAATGACTGCATGATATAACCCCCAGTATATCCGATTTTAAAAATAAAAAAATTGGCCACAAAGAAGACAGCCAAAGTAATCCAAAACGGAATTAATAATTTTAACAAACGCTTCTGGTAAAATTGCCAAATGGAATATTTCTTCTGCAATGAACTAACTACCAAACCAAAACCGGATAAAAACAAGAAAAGATTCACCCCTACTCCCGCCATAATCGACAAGGGAAACAAAAACTGATGGTCGTTGACCAAAAAATAACCGATATGAGAAAAAATAATCGCCAAAATCGCCAAACCCTTGAGTTCATGCGTCAGTGAAACGGAAAAAACCTCGCTATCGGAACGACGACGAAGTGATAAAATTAAGGCTACCAAAAAAATTCCAATAAAAACATGGGTCGCCCCAACGGCGTTACTGATTGATATTGTCATAAATTATTTTTGCCCATGACGCATAACCAATAGCAGAGGGATGAAATAAATCATCAGCATAGTGCGCGCCATTTTCTTTTAGAATTTCCCTGGTCGGAGTAGTCAGATCAATATATTTTAAGTCATAAGTCTTGGCCAAGGCGTGAATAACCTCATTAAACTCATTTATCTTGCTATTGAAGTAATTGCTATACGGTGGCAATATCAAGGAACGTGAACCGATATACGGAATGCTGATCACATAAACCTTCGCCTTGGTCCTAGTGGTTAACTCTTTTAAGATATGTTCATAATTTTTTTGAAAATCAACCACGCTCACCAAGCCATGCACATCATTGGTGCCAATTAGTATGGTTACTACATCTGGTTGCTCCGCAATCGCACCTTCGAGCAAGTCTCGAACTAAATCAGCCGTCCGTGCTCCGGGATAAGAAAAATTTTTATGAACAATAACTTTGCCCGTAACAGTTAAATCCTGCGCCAATAAATATGGATAGGATTCCTCATATTTGTCCGTTCCCACGCCAGCCGTCAAACTATCACCCAGGGAAGTATAAATTATTTTTTGTGAACTTGTCGCCATATTTCCCAAAATATAAGTATGTCTATCGTCAGTTGCTCGTAAATGCGCGGTACCGATTCGGCGATAAATATAGGCATGAGCCAAATAAAGATAGGCAATGATTACAACAGGAATAATTAAAGCTATTTTTGAATATTTTTTATTCATACACTTTAATTACAAATTTCAGGCGTTAGTATTGTGTCAGAAAAACCATAATCTATATGCAATTTTTCACAATCAATATCGCCGTCTCCATCAAAAACTACCTGCCACTCATTATTATTTTTAATAGCTAACAAAACCCACCCTGGCATACCCACCTTAGAAATCACACTTCCACGTGCAGGTTCTCCCACTCCCTGCTCAATATTCACTTGAACTTCATTAGCAGATTTTGGATATTTGTCTACAAATAATTTTCGCAATTCACTGGATGATTGTTGTGGTGTAATTGCACCAGTACAGCGCCAATTAATTTCCGCTGTTTTTTTATCCTCTTTTACCACACAACCCGGAGTACAACCCTCTTTGGACATAATTAATGCAACGTCGAACCACCAAGTCTTCGAAGCTGCATTGTAATACCCAGATTGCAAATACTCCCCGTCTTTAACACATTCTCGTTTACCAATATCCAACGCTTCTTCCTCGGAGAGTTTTGGCGTAGCGTTTTCATTCACCGGCGGACAAGCCGCAAATTCACAATTCAGACCTGTCCGCCCCACTACTGATCCATCCAAACAAGCCTTGGTCTCAAAAGCACAAGCCTGACGAGGAGTATTACTAATTACTTTCATCCTGTAAATTAAAAGGCCTCCTATTACGACAACGAATACCGCCAACACAATTATAACATTATTTCGCTTCATAGATTTTATAAATTAGTTATTATGTATTTATATTA
>Ga0180015_1000161_pt1 | contig 19872 bp, 2 predicted proteins | sample KR13_S2_MetaG_FD_116508 | JGI IMG/M metagenome (GOLD analysis project Ga0180015, IMG submission 116508) | Groundwater microbial communities from the Olkiluoto Island deep subsurface site, Finland - KR13_S2_MetaG | ecosystem: Environmental > Aquatic > Deep subsurface > Groundwater | place...
AATAATGTTCGTGGCTCGCACCTGGCTCGAACACCGCCGTCCCCCATTTAAAACCAGCGGTCGAAGACCGATGCGTTTTAAATAAGGGGGTGAGCATTTGTTTTTTGCGAAAGGTGGGGAGAGGCAGTGTGGGGTGCGAGCTTGCGGAAAATAATGTCCATCTCACGGAAAAATATTCAGATAAAAATATGCTTTTTCATTTCAGAGTACCTTTCATGCCGCATTTTGGGCAAACAATACTCAGTAGTCTTTCCGCCGATGTAACCTTTATTGTTTCACCACATTTTTTGCATTTAACAGTCACGGGTTTTTGTTTTTTCATCCTTTTAACACCCAAGCCTGCACCGATAAGAACAACGATAAGGATTATTGAAATTATTATGTAGAGCCAAGGTATTTCAGAGGGTTTTTCTTCTGGTTTCTCAACAACAGAAAGAGAGTCAATACTTGTACTCGTAGTGTTTGTCACCGTCCCTGAGCCATCATCACATTCAAATTTGTAATTATGTGTTTCTGCACTCAGTTTGGTTTTATATTCGTAGATTGCACCAGCAATATAGTCGCCTGATATTTTGATCATATCATATGTAACGCCGTCAATCACTATTCTGATGTATTGCGGTGCATCTCCATCCACATCCGAGTAGGTAACTCTAAATGTAAATTCCGTTTCCGTGTCACCAGTTTCTGGCGTTATAGTTGCATTTGTTAAATGTGGTCGTGAGTTGATTACTGTTACGACACAAGAATAATTTGCATAGGCACCGTCATCGTCACATATAGTTAAATTTACAATGTAGTCTCCTCTCTTAGCGTACTTGTGTGTAGTATTTTGCGCTGTTGCGTTTGTTCCATCACCGAACTCCCAATACCATGACGTAAGATGCCCATCATGATCGACAGATGTATCATTAAATTCTATCGTGTCAGTAGCTGTAGGTGTCAATGGTGAGCATGTGAAGTTTGCAGTAGGCCCAACATTATTTATTATGATGCTCTTTTGACAGGCATCTGTTGCACCATCATTATCTGTAATAGTTAGATTCACATAATAAATGCCATCATCTGAATATTGATGCGTAGGATTTTGAGATGTTGATGTTGTCCCGTCACCAAATTCCCAGTACCACATTGTGATATCCCCATCTGGATCGGTGGACATGTCAAAGAACAGTATGTTGTCTAAATCTGTTGGATCAGCCGGAGAGATTGTTATATTTGCGACCGGCAGTCGATTATTTACAGTGATATTTATTGTCTTATTACCCATTGCGCTGTCATCGTCTACAACAGTTAATAGCACTGTATATATGCCGTTATCAGTATAGATATGAGTTACCTCCACCCCATAACCAACAGAATTATCACCGAAGTCCCAGATATAGTGTGTTATAGTCCCATCAATATCTGTAGAGTTGCTTGCATCAAAGATAATCGCATCATAAGTATAGACATCTATTGCGCTTACATCAATAAATACACTAGGTGCTCGATTTCTTACTGTTACTTGGATTGTGTCAACAGCAGTTGCACCGTCATCATCCCCCACCATTAAAGTGACTTTGTATACGCCGTTATTAAGATATGCGTGATTCACTTCAATGCCATAGCTCGTATTCCCGTCACCCAAATCCCATATGTAATTTATTATATAACCATCGGAGTCGTATGATGCGGATGCATTAAATATAATATTTTCCAGAGTGTAGAATGTCATATCATTACCTGCGCTTGCTATGGGGGCTAAATTATTTATTGTAACAAATATAGATGTTGTGTTTACATCGCCGTCATCATCTTTGAGAGTTAGGGTTACTGTATATTTGCCTGTGATGGTGTAGGTGTGTGTTACGATTGTCCCATACCCTGCAGCACCATCCCCAAAGTTCCAAGTGTAATTCACTATTATACCGTCCATGTCTGTAGATGCAAGTGCACTCAGTGTCACGGTATTTGTGTTTAGTTCCTGGTTTTCACCAGCGTCCGCTACAGGTGGTCTGTTATGCACAAGAATCACAAAGGTGGCGTTGTTGAAATTTGTAATGCCATCTTCATCTTTTACGAACAATGCGACAGTATAATACTTAGTACCATCTGTGTAATTATGCACAACTACGGGTGTAGTAATCCACCCACTAACATCCCCGTCGCCAAAATCAAAGTAGTACGCAGTTATGTTATTATTTCCATCATAGGAGCCAGAAGCATTAAATATTATTTCTTCACAGGTATAGACTTCCAGTGCAGTGACTGTTAAATTAGCCATGGGTGCCAAGTTTGTTACATTCACCCATATTGCAACAGTCGCAGTAGCGTCATCATCATCTGTTACTGTGAGATTAATGGTGTAATTTCCAAGTGCCCAATAAATATGCACTGGCTGCATATCATAACCGATTGTGCCGTCACCAAACTCCCAAGTATAATTTATAATTATACCATCCATGTCTGTAGAGTTGGCAGCATCAAACACTATGTAGTTCATGAGCGTTGTGAGATTTTCACCTGCGTTAGCGGTTGGTGGTCTGTTATGGATGGTAAGTGTTACTGTAGCAATGTTGTAATTTGTGGCACCTGCATCATCTATTACCATTAGGGTTACATTATACAGATCGGTACCGTTGGTATAGCTATGAGTTATGGTTGGTGTGGTAACCCATCCGCTGTTCGTTCCATCCCCAAAATCAAAGAAATATTCCGTAACAGTTCCATCAGGATCATAGGATGCAGACGCACTCAATGTTACATCTTCAAATGTGTAGCATTCAGTTGGCACAGCGGTGATGTTTGCGGTTGGCGCAAGATTTGTAACGTTGCACCATATAACTGCGATTCCACTATCACCATCATCATCCACAACTGTCAGAGTTACTGTGTAGTTTCCAACCGCCCCATAAATGTGTACTGCTGCGATGCTGTAACTTATGTTTCCATCGCCGAAATCCCATGTGTAATTGACTATTACACCATCGATGTCTGTAGAATTGGATGCATTGAAGAGCACATAATTTGTATTCAGGGTCCTGTTTTCACCAGCATCTGCTTGTGGTAGTGTATTGCGCACAAGTATTGTTTTATTTACAAGATAGCTCTCTACCCCCAAATCGTCTTTTACCTTGAGCGTGACTGTGTAGTTTGCTGTTCCATCTGTATAGTAATGTATTATACTTTTGGTTGTAATCCAGCCTGTGGTATTTCCATCGCCAAAGTCGAAGTAGTAACCGGTGATATTTCCATCAGGATCATAAGAAGCGCTTGCATCAAATGTTATGCTCACATATGTATAGACGTCCGTAGCAGATACCATTAGATTTGCTATCGGTCTGGCAGTTACAGGTAGAAGCTTTGATACCTGGTTATTTGAATAATCATTTTCTGTTATTGTGTTGCTGGGGTTTATCACTACGTATATATTATGTAGGCCTTTAAGAAATGAGCACTCAATACCTATTGTGACAGCGCAACCCTTTAGTATAGTTATAGTTTTATTTTCTATCAAAATGCCAGTTTCAGGTGTACCATCATAGAACTGCACAAGTACATCAGTAGCATTTTCTTTGCCAATATTATATATGGTTACATTTATGCTTATGGTTTCGTTTTCTATTGGGACATCTGTGGAGAATATGATGTCATCTTGGGTGAGGTAAAGCTCTGGTATAGGTGTACCGAAGAGTCCGTATATACCGGGTGAACAGTTGAGTGTTATTGTGTTATTGTTTATATCGAGCGTAGCATCTGTGTACAGTTCCCATTTACTTAAAGTTGCATTATATTTGTATACTAAGAGATCGTTCGGATCTATTCCTATAATCTCTTTATCTGTATAGTAGACTTTAATTGATGAGCTTTCCTGTGCTAGGGTAAATGCTTTGAAAAACACGCCTGTTGTGCCATCTAATGACCCAGTAGGATTTTCAGAGTGAACAATAACAGGGATAAAGGAATAGGTGCCAGGGAATAGAGACATGTTTTCCATTGACATTGTGACAGAGACATTAGTATGGGCTTGTGTTAGGTTTAGTGAAAATGTTTTCCCCTCGTTTACACTGATGTTTATGTTTGTCCAGTTTTCTGCTATTTGAATAATATCCACTGAAGTAGAGGTCACTGTTGAGTTCATTATCTGAAGGGTGTATGTGCTGTTTCCGCTTGCACCAAATATCTCTAAATTATACATACCAGAATCGGTACCGAGTACTGTGATCGTATAGGTGAGGTTTAAGGGTAGGTAGAACATGGTACGTTCTCCGAAGGATGTATAATATGCATCCGGGATTTCATTAACAAACTCACCATCTTTATAGCCGATTGTTCTATTATACTGGTCAGTGATGGATATATTAACTGGACAATCTATAGTCACTACGAAAAGGTCTGAAAGTGTTTCCATAATACTTCTGCCCTGCCAGCAGGACTGGAAAAAGTCTATCATGCTGATGCAGTCGGGTATGGTGTTATATTGTGCGATTGGGTATTTATGTCCTCTATAAACGACGCCTTTTTCCACAACGTACGACACAGCATTTCGTAATGATGTATCCCGTTCTACACCATAGCCGAGAACAGAGATATCTACATTTAAATTGGTATCAGATACGGGTGTTTCAACAGATATTGTATAGGGATATTTCTGATCACCTACTATTTCCAACATATCAAAAATCACGTCTGTAATATTGTAGATCTCTATATTTCCTTCTCCAAGATTTTGTAAATACTGCAAAACATCTGCCATTATTGTATTCATAGGGATAGAATATTCGATAGTGACGTAGTGCTTACCAGTACCCTGCCAATCCGGAGTCGTGTCTTTTATTGGGAGACTTGTTACTAGTTCATTGTAATCTTGCTCATTGAGTCCCAGAGTGTAAGACACTGTGAGTGAATGTATTTCACCCATGGTATTGTAAATAATTTCTATACTCTCTTCTACATCAATATAGGGGCCATCTACATCTATACCTGGAAGATGTATCCCAGAAACACCTTGAGCGCCCCATGTAAGTTTATATCCCATAAACCCATTGCTGTAAAAAATAACTTCACAAGTACCATCAATATCTATCAAACCACCTGCTTGTAATAATGAGAAATCATAACTTGATGAATAAGGTGAGTCAAGCCCTATATTTGCCCAGGCGCCTGCGGTTAGATGGGCATATACACCGCCACTTATAGCATCACGATACTTAGAAAGGTCATGGCCCATGAGGTGGTTGATATAATATATTGCCTCACCAGTTGGGATACTTGGTTGAGGGTTTAGTAAGACTTGCCTAAGAACCATTTCTGTGATCAGATAGTTGACTAATGTCTGCTGCTCCTCATCAGTCATATCCGAAAAACCATATTCTCCATCATAGACCAACCCTCCTGTTACTTCTAACCCCGCAAAAACTCCAACAGCGCCCAAAGAAAAATCGAACGCTGCATCTAGACCCAGACCCACACCGACACGGGCATCTTTTCTGTACTGAACTGAGTATATGTTTTGACCATCATTAACAACTCTGAATTCATCGCTGTACATGCCTTCGACCAGTATCGCAATATCTAAACCACCATACATCGAGGATTGTATCACAAGTTCTGAAGTCCTAGGGTCAAGAGAAACACTGATTGAACAATCAGCATCTTCTATAAGATTCCCTATTTCCGCACCAAGCATCGTAGCATTATGCACACTTGCATAGAATGTACCATACGGATAATCTGATAAATCAAATGATGCAACCACTATACCATCATCATAACCCCATTTTCTGGAATAAAACAGGTTTCCATCATCATAGTTGGGAGTGTTGAAATTTATGCCTACACCATTAACCGGTACACCATTCTGATCTGTTACCTTATAGTAATAAAACAAGGCACCCCTTTCCTGCGATTCACTCGTTACAAGAAGCGGTGCGATATGCGCATATAAATTTGCAGGATCACCAACAGGTACTCCTCTGGTGGCTCTGTCATTTGATGGGTTTGCATCCATTCCTGTGACCTTACCACCAACACCTGTAAGATAAGATACACCTGCTGGAGCAGTCCATTCAAAAGAAATTATTGTATTGCTGCCAACTCCGATACTTACATACTCTATACTAAGAATCTGATCAGTTCCATAGGGGCCGACAGTAATAAGCGCCACTGGTACATTTACTGCTGGAATTGTGCCAAAGTTATGTACAGCAATATATACAGTGATTTGCTCCTCAGGGTAGGGATTATTATTTGAAAATGTGATATCATCAGCGCCACTGATGAAACCAATGTCTGGTTTGATTACAGATATGGTTTTACTCATTTCATTATTATTATCGTTTAGTTCTGGTATGCCGTTATCTGGGTCCACAATTACTTTGACTGTATGCTCTCCACCTATACCAGTCCAGTTTATAGAAACCGTTGTTGATGTTTTTACTCCCAGACTGGGTATAGTAATGTCTCCTATTTCAACACTGTCTATATAGTATGCTACTTTGATGTTTGTTGCAGGTTCACCACCGCTGTTTTCTATCTCAGCATACAGTATGATGTTTTCACCATGACCGCAACCTGCATACGCATCTGTACCTTCCCACCAAATAGATGTAGGATGGAGTTCCGGGAGTGGTGGGCGCACATATATTGACTTGTTCAGCATATTGTTAGATTCGTTATATTCGTTTATTTGATTGTCTGGATCAGCAATTGCTGTGATTGTATACCATCCTTCCAGTGTGGGCAGCCAATAAACATTGGTTGCAGCAATACCGTTTTTACCTTTGATTACGCTGATGTTTTTCTCGGCAATAGTCTGCGTATCATTCTGTACTTCTACAAAAACACTGTAAGCATCTATGCCGCCCTTGTTTGTTATTTCTATACTAATTGTAACATTGTCACCTACATGCGATACGGTAGGTAAAAAAGTAATGCTGGTTGGTTCGAGATCAGGCATTGGTGGATAGGCATAGAATGTTTTAGATGCCTGATTGTTGCCTTCATCATATTCCGGTATGCTGTTGTACGGGTCTATATCAACGGTGATTTGGTGGCTGCCAACAGTACCTGGGATGTAGGTAATGTTTGCCCATGCATATGCCCCTGCTGCAATAACTGGTATGGTGGTGGATGTAACGAATGCACCGTTATCTAAAAACCCTACAAGTATGTTTTCAGCTTCTAACTCTCCTTCGTTGTGTATTTTTGCAGAGATGTTGATGGATTCGTTTGTCAGAGGCTGAGAGTTGGAAAACAGGATATCAGACTGAGAAACTGTAAGATCAGGCTGTGGGTCATGCACTGTAATATATTTAATCAGTTCATTGTTATCCTCCAGATATTCTGATATTATATTATTAGGGTCCACTGTTACTTTAACGGTGTGCGTGCCGTTTGAAGAGAATGTATAGAAAATATAGGTTGTGTTTTCAGCGTCCTTTCCTTGAACCGCGATTATTTTGTCGCCAATTAGTATACTGTCATCATAGAACCTAACTACAACGCTGCTTGCATCAACACCACCCTGATTCCTAATTTCTGCATAAATGGTGATATTTTGTCCTGTGTATGGTGTAGAGTCCGAGAAATCAATCTTTACAGGGCATAGATCTGGCATGTTCGGGTATACATAAACCAAACGTATGGCAGCATTGTTCAATGGATTCCATTCTGTGACATCTGTAAAAACTATTACTTCAAAACTATGCCATCCCGGGGTTGCAGGTACATGGTTGATTGATACCTGCTCTGTTCCACCGCTCATTGATATTTCTCCAGTGTATACAGTGCCGATTTCTGTTAAGCCGTCATAAAATTTTACGGTAGCATAGGCGTTTGCCCAACCCTGGTTTTTTATCGTGCTCTCCAAAGTTAAGGTTTGAGTAGCAACCGGTTTTTCAGGTGAAACTGTTAGTCCTAGTGGGCAGAAGTCAGGCCAAGGTGGATGCACAAACACATACATAAACTCAAGATTATCCCATCCTTCATTTGACTCGGATATAATATCACCGGAATCAGCAGATACAGTTAAAAGATAAGGACCCCAGTTAGCAGGTGTCCATGAAACATCAACCGTCACATCACACCCTGCAGACAGAGAATCTATGGTTTTAGTATCTATGGGTGTTAGATAACTATAAAATGTTACCGTAAATGGCGTGGTTATATCAAGTTTACCTTTATTCTTCACTGTACCGTAAATCTCAACGGTATCACCCAGTATGATCTCCTCTGGGATGCACCACATACTCAGTACATCCAAATCAGGTAATCTATAACTGCCTGTGAGCGTTTCAGTAAGATTGTTATTATCCTCCTTAACCTCCGCAATCATATTTTCTGGGTCAACACTTACCTTTATTCTATGTGTTTCCCAATAAGTTTCATCGCTCTGCGGGGTAAACTCATAGGTAATAGACGCATACGCTATGCCGCCCATCCCTAAGAGTGTTGGAATAGTATATGTGCCTATATGCTTATCCTGCGGCTGCACAACCGCACCCAGGTCATAAAATTTCACCTCAACATCCGCAGCGTTCTCTGTACCTGTGTTCCTAATCTCAGCAGTAATAGTTATCTCCTGCTCATACCATGGCTCGGTGTCTGAAAAAGACAAATATGCGGGTACTAAATCCTTTCCATCTAAATACACCGGCTCCACAGTTAGATTGTACTTGTTTACTGTGAGAAAAGTGTTATCTGTCACTAAGATTGTAATATTATACGTGCCTTTCTCGTACGGAACAAAATTGTAGCTGAAATATCCGTATGTGCTTGTGACAAACTCTGTGTGCCTGTACTCTCCTGTCTCAGGATTCTCAATCTCAATGCATACGAGCGCCATTCCTACATCCCATCCGAAAACATAGGTTGCCTTGCCAGAAATCGTTACCGTAGCACCAGGGTTGCATGTGCCTGGGGATATGGTTGCATCTATGAGTATGCCGCCAGGGTAAAGCCCGCCTACGCTCACAACCCTTGTAGCATTATTATTCTCCTTATCAGTTTCAGTAATCAAGTTTGCCTCATCTACACAGACCCTTATCATATACAGCCCCCGGGGTCTGCTTGGCCAATCTGCGGAAACAATATTTGCACCATACTGGCCCACAGTCACAGTACATACACCGAGAAGGGTTGTGGTGTTTGCGCTTAGATTAGTAGCATAAACCGTTACAGGCACAGTACCAGCAGCTGTACTGCCACTGTTGCGCACAACAGAAGCAATGCTTATAGCCACATTCTCAGATACGTTTGCATCAGAAAACGATATATCCTCAGATGTTACGTACAGATCAACATCCAGCGCATTCTCAACATTCACATTTACAGACACAACCGCTGAATAATCAGTTCCATCCCATGCGCGCGCATAAATCGTATGCGCTCCGTTGCCAACCTTGGTAGTATCCCATATAAAACTCCAAGCGCTTGTACCATTCGCAGTCTGCCAGCCCCCATCATCTATTTTCACATACACCCCAACAACGTATCCATCTGTATCGGATGCATTCCCCGTAATCGTAACTGTTTCATTAACGGTCTGCCCTTCTGTTGGATACGTAATCGTTACCGTAGGCGGCTGATTCGGCGTAATATTACCAAGAGGTGTCATTAGCGGATAGTTGTCTTTGTTTGTACCATGTGAGATGTCATAAGGTGTATCTCCTATCCCATCACTTCCTGGCGCATCCTGATTAGCCCCTGAATAATTATCCACTCCTGTATAATCGCTCCAGTAGTTGCCTCCGGATGGATATCCATTGTCCCAGTAGTTTGTGTATCCATCGCGTGCCTGCTCAGTATTATTTATGAAATTATTATGATGAATATAATTATTGTAAGCCCCAGCATAGGCATTGAATGGAATGTAAACACCATAATCGTTATTTGAGATGCTGCAATTTGTGATAACATTATTGATGGAATCGGTAGCATCTTCAGGAGATGTTACGGGCATTATAGGAATACCTCTTACATTACTGTAGATTGCGCAATTAGTGATTTTGTTATTTGAAGATGAGTCAAGCAAGATGCCATACTGAGTGTTATACACAGAGCAACCTGTAATATTGTTGCTTGAGGAATAAAACAGCCAGATGCCATAAGGATTGTTATAAACAGCGCAGTTTGTTATATTGTTGTTTGAGGAAGACTCGAGACAGGTGCCATAATAATTGTTGTTATAAACAGCACAGTTTGTTATGGTGTTGTTTGAAGAATCCCAGAGATAGATGCCATGAGAATTGTTATAAGAAGTCACATTATCTATTTTGCCGTTTGTAACATTATAGAATAAAATGCCGAGTTTGTAGCTTGTTTTTCCATTATGACTTTTACAGTTTCTTATAATAAAGTACGCAGTTGTGTTTCTGATTCCAATTCCGTCCGCACTGCTCGCATTTATATCCCAGTTTTCGATGATGTAAGGATCGCTCGGAGTGCCTGCTGCTGAGGGATTGCTCACGCCATTCGCAGATGTAAAATTTGAGTTGCTGTTAATATAAATTGGATCATGAGGTACGAGTCCTACAGTTACCGTTATAACCTCACTTCTCTCATTATTTGTTTCATCCGATTCCGTAATATTATTATCAGGATCGACTACAACCTTAATCGTATGGCTGCCTGCGGTAGCTGTCCAGCCCACAGCTACTAAGGTGCTCGACCCTGCGGAAACATCTATCTTTTCATCAGGACAGAGCTGCACATTATTATCAAAGAATCTTACTGTAGCATTAGTAACACCCGTGCCGCCATTATTATAAATAATTGCAGATACAGTGATATTCTCTCCCACATTGGGGCTTTCATTTGAAAATATTATGGCTCCCACCGTAAGGTCTGGCAGGACACTCCTCTCGGCAATCACGCTCAAGGCTCCTGTGCTTGTTATAGTCAGTACAATCAACACTGCAAGTATTTTTTCGTGGTTCTCCAAAATTCTACTTTTTCTCATCTCATTCACCTTTTGTTTTTATTTTCCTTCTACGCATTACCAGAATAACTATAGCAATAATTAATACAATCGCTACAATTGGAACAATCAAAAAGATTAAAGACGGAAACTCAGCTGACGGCTTTCCAGCCTCTGCACCGACTTCCTGTTCTTTAATTAGATTATTTATCTCCTCGCCGGTCATCCCGGAAGATAACTCAACAACTGCATCTATTATCCCATCATTGTTTTTATCCACTCCCAAACTCACAGGCTTCCCTGTACCCAAATTACTCCAATCAATAATACTATAAGAATGCATTACTGTACCGTTAATCGTTACATTACTTACGAAGAATGTAGATATCGTAACATTAGTTTTATTTGTTATTGTAAGCGTGTAAATCTTATCTTCACTTGCCGTGATATTTATCACATTTCCATTGCTTGTGATTTTCAAATTGTCAATAGTATTGGTGGTCAGCGTTGAATTCACAGAACAAACCCTTGTGAAATCCTGTTCTGGCGTTATCATTTTCAATGTATAATATCCACCACCAGCCCCAGTAATCTTGCATGAGTATTCCATGTTACTCGGTACGAAATAAACCTCTGTTTCGTCTGAGGAAACAATATATGCGTTTGGAATCTCATTCACAACCACTCCATTTACTATCCCCGTTCTTCTTCCCTGATTATCGGTGATCAGCAAATCCCCAGGGCAATCCAAGGTTACAGCTATCAGATTATTATTTCTCAGCATAGAAGTAATCAGACTGATTAAATCGTTTATCATATCCTGCGATACATTACCAAGCGTTACTGTGGGCTCTCTTGCTCTAAATTCTGTATAATCTAAATACGAAAATTTACTTGTTGTAAAATTGAATATAATATATGGAAATGACTGCTTGAACAGGTTGCCGCTTGCAGAATAATTGTGATTACTATCATAAATATAAATTATTGCTTTACTGCTATCCTCAATTATCTTGTACGCGACCACAGCATGTCCGCCACTCTCTGATGTCATCAGAACCATTATCGGCTCGCCATTCTGAATGCTGTCTTTGATAATAGTATACTGCTCTTGTGGGCTTAGATGTGCGTATCTTGCAGAAATAGTATCGTAAAGAATATCTGCAACTTGCCTGCCGCTTTGGTAGGCATTAATATTAGATGCGGATTGACTTTTTGTTAACTCAAATGCATAATCTACATTATATGGCAAAGACAGCAAATTTTCCATATACAATATACTTGTTGAGCTTATTCCGTAGCAGTGCCCTCCAAATTGGGCATATAAATAAAGCCCATACAAAACAGGCAGCCAAATAGGATCTACAACATTCGTTCCATAAGGCACAATCTCAAATGCTTTCAAAAAACCAGTCAAAGATAACGAATCTATATCCAGTCCATAGTTCGTGAAATTATAACCGTCCACCATGACATCAAAACCTGTTGCTATAAAAGTACAGAATGAAGTTTCAGGGATTATCCCTGAGCACCCAGAGGGGAGATGGCTTGAGTTAAGTTGGTAGTTCATCAGCTCCTCATCAGAAAAGTACCCTATAGACATCATCATATAGGATACACTATTCAGGTCAAACTCTGTTTTCATTCTAACAAGGTATGTGCCTTGCGGTGTTTGTTCTGATGTTGAAATTATTAGTGAGATTTGAATACTGCTACCCGCCATTATGGTCTCATTGTATGTGATGATATTTGTTTCATCATTTATGAACACTGGCGGGTTTGATATTTCATTTACGTCTTTTGATGTTTCTTCTGTTGCGTATTTGTATATCTCAACTATCATGTAAACGTTTTCCATTACTGCATCATAATTGTTTTCCACCGTAAAACTCAGTTCGCCTGATTCACCGGGTTTTATGGTTGGTGTATGAAAGTTGCTGAAATCAACATTACCAAGAGGAGTTACTCCGCCATCCCAGGGTTGTGTGAGCCACTGGTCATAAAGCACATTACTACTCACAGGGTTTGCACCATCCTGCCCAGGTCCATCCGCAGAACCCCACCAGCAATGAGTTGCGTTCACCTGATACTCAGCTTCTAACTTCAAATTATAAACACCATAATTCGCATTATTATAAATGTTGCAGTAATGAACCTCGTTGTCTGAGGAATACCAACACAGCCGGATGCCATAAGAATTGTTGTAAACAGCACAGTTAGTTATAGTGTTGTTGTTTGGGGAACCCCGTAGAGAGATACCATCGTTAGAGTTGTTGTAAATAGCACAGTTTGTTATGGTGTTATTTGAGGAAGAAACCAGCTCGATGCCATCCGAAAAATTGTTGTAAAGATCGCAGTCTGTTACTGTGTTGTTGTTTGTAGAAGAACCCGCCCAGATGCCATCATCAGAATTGTTGTAAATCTCGCAGTTTGATATTTGGTTGTTTGAGGAATAAGGCAGATAGATGCCCATCCAATTATTGTTGTAAACAGCGCAGTTTGTTATGGTGTTGTTTGAGGAAGAGTCGAGACAGATGCCACAATAATTGTTGTAAGATGTTACATTATCCATTTTGCCGTTTTGAACTGAGTAAAAATAGATGCCGTAGTTCCAATTATCTTTACCATCGTGAATCACGCAGTTTCTTATAATGAAATACACATCCGTATTCTCTATATGAATCCCGTGTGCTGTACTCGCATCTATATCATAACCCTCTATTATGTATGGGTTTCCTTCTGTGCCATCACCCTGCCAGCCTTCGGTACTCGCTTGTGATGCGAAGTCAGAGTTGCCATCTATGTAGATTGGATCATCATGATCTGGGTACCCTGATATACTCAGTATCGTTGTTTCAAAAATTAAGGTCTTCCCAAAAATCTCAGGATTGTAATCAACTATGAAACTGTCTGTGTTAACAGAGGATACTATACCGATGTCGCTGACACTTAAGTTTCCAATATTGATTTGTGAAATAACATAGTTTAAACCTTCATTATCAATTGCAAGGAATTCTGTTTTCTCCATGTTTATTGTTATGTTTCCTGCGGGGTTGTGCTGTAACAGTATTCTTCCTTCACCAGCATTGTAACTGCTGTTTATCTCTATTATTGTGGAATTCCAGCCGAATACACTTATTATTGAGTTAATATCAGGTTTGTTTAGTATTGTAACATTATCGCCATTTATATCATCAATTGTTGCATTCCATCCCCAGAAATAATGGGTGAAGGACACGCCTACTTCATGAGACACCTCAGGATAAAGTTCATAGAATTCTTGGGATGAAATAGTTTCATATAATGGAATGGACTGTGTTTTGTTTATAGTTATAACCAAGTATTCATAAGGATAGCCGTATGCCTCTTCAGGTGGAACTGTTATATTCTTTGTTTCACCAACAGCCATACCCAGCACACCTTCATCAAAACCTTCTATCATCTGACCACTGCCAACAGTGAATTTAAGAGGTAGATATGATGTTCTTGGTTTAAAGGAATATGCCTTTGGGATATTTTCATCATTTGCTACAGACTCTATATTTGTATCAAAAACTGTTCCATTATCAAAGAAATCACCGATGGGGAAACGTCCTATATAATTAACCTCAATGAGGTCGCCGACCTCAACCACTATTATTCCTTTTCCCACATCCTCCTTTTTCTGAGTTTGATAATATGGTGCTCCAGATAATTTAGATTTAGATATTTCTATGCCACCTACGCTCCCTTTACTTGAAACAAGATCAGCAGACTCTATCATGTTAGTGGGTGTATAATTTGACAGAGGTAGGCTATCATAAGTTATGGACTGAGTTCTGACTTCTTTATCATTTATTTGGTTTTTTCCAGCAAACTCATTACTTACACTTCCATTTGCTATACTAGCAAAACTTGTTGTGAAAAGCAACGACACAAATAATAACGTCAAAACTTTCCTCATCCTTTTTCCCTCCTCTTTTTTTTCAGGAGCGTTACACATGCACCCATCATCACAATTATCATTGCTGTTTCAAACCCGGGTATGAAACCAGATGGCTCAGAAGGTTTATTCACAACAATTGTTATCTGCTTTGTATCAGTTCCCCCGTGTCCATCATCAACCGTTAACGTTATCGTGTGTGTTCCCTTTGATAGTTTTCTGCTGAATGAAGGTGTACCTCCAATATTGCCATCTATGCTTGATGTCCAACTGTAGATTAGAGCGTCATTATCTGGGTCCGTGGAAGTGCTTGTAAACTCTATCTCAACACCCTCTTCCACTTCTGTTTCAGATGCAGTGAAGCTTGCCGTTGGCGCCTGGTTCACAAACATAAACATGGGTGCAAAAACTGTGATATGCGTTATATTTGCCCAGACGATGTTACTTACAACATCTACACCAGTATTATCACAAATCTCCCATTCGGTGCCAGTCCAGTAATACATTCTAAGTGTTGATTCATCAACTCCTGATGGTATATCGCTCTCTGTGTAAGGTATTCCGATGTAAAACCAGTTTATACTCAATGTTTCTGAGGCAGTGACCTCAATAAACTTACCGAGACTTTCTTTGCCAGATGGTGCAGTTCCGGGTGGTTCTACAGAGGTTATGTTTATTGTCCCTGTCCCTGTGTACTGCACAGTAACAGTTGTGCCAGTGGCAGGGTCTTCAAAGCTTCCTGTAACAAGCTGTGTAAACTCGCTAATCGTAATACCAATTATTATCACATCCTCAACAGGCACATCATTCATGCCGTTTTCAGTATGTGTTTCAACAGATGCTATTGCCCTTACAACATCCATTCCTTCAATAACCTGGCCGAAGACTGCGTAACTGCCATCTAACTGATGTTGAGGGCCGTCACAAATATAGAACTGGCTTGTTGCAGAGTTTGGCTCAGATGTTCTTGCCATTGCCACTGCGCCATCAACATGGGTAAGTTCTGCGTTTATCTCAAGATTGATTGGAGGGTATATAGGCATCTTCTGTGTCAGGTTCGGATAAAAACCTCCGCCCTGAATCACAAAATCATCTATCACCCTGTGAAATATTGTGCCGTTGTAAAACCCACTTTCTGCAAGTGAAATGAAGTTCGCAGTTGTAATTGGCGCCTTATCTTCATACAATCTTATTTTTATTGTTCCCATACTTGTTTCTATCGTAGATATTCTATTTGTTGAATCGGAAGTGATATTTTGTACTATTAATGTTGTCTGAACTGTATCAACACCACCATTGCCATCATCAACTGTTAATGTTATTGTATGTGTTCCCTGTGATAGTTCTCTAGAAAATGATTTTGTATTCCCAATGTTTCCATCAATACTTGATACCCAAATATAAAATAGGCTATCATTATCTGGGTCATAGGAGCCAGCAGCATCAAAAAATATGTTGTCTTTGGTTGTGAATTCTGCATTGTTTGATGGTGAGGAAATTACTGCAGTAGGCCGCTGATTTATTTCCGTCTCTTGAACATTAACCGAACATGTGATTACTGCAAACATTCCCGAGTTGTCCAGTACGCACAATGTTACAGTGTGGCTGCCAACATCCCCACTATCATACTCATAAGTAACAGTCATACCATATAGTACATCATCATCTCCATCTACATCATTATCTGTATCAAAAACCCATGTCCAATTAACAATTGCTCCATCATAATCTACAGAGTTGTTTCCACTAAACTCTGCTGTATTATTCACAGAAAGATACACTGTTTGACTGGATGGCCATATTACAGCAACAGGCCCTAAATTTACAAAAACATTGTCTCCCCCTGTCCCATTTTTAACATAACCTGTAATCTCTTTGTAGGGACTCTCTGGTTTCACAGGATTTGCCAGTGTTATATATATTGTGTAGTTGCCGCTGTTGACGTAGGGAAATGTTCCAGAATATGTGCCCGTAGTTTCTGAGAAAGTCAATGCCTCAGCATCTACAATTACATCACCACCCACTTGGGTGATGGTGACAACTGCCTCTCCCAAAGGCGTCGCAGCATCTGGCCAGACCTCTACATCAATCTTTGGCTGAGTTCCATCTAAGCTTGCACTTGCATAAACATCTATTTGAGTTACCACGCCGTTAATCGTATAATTGACCGTACCTGTTTTACCCTTGAATGTAACTTCAAATGTGTAGACCCCATTGTCTATCACAAAATCAGTAAAAGGTATGGTCTTTCTTCCCTCACCATCCATAACATCCATAAAACCGTCGTAAACAGAGGAGCCATTGTGTACTACGCTTATGGTTGCGGTGCCAAAATATGCCTCCTTCGGAAAAGTTATCACATTTATCTCCACCCCGTTTGTTTTCTCATCAAAATATAGAGTTATCCCTTCCAACTCAGGAAGCACAGAAGTAGACACTACCGCAGTAATTATTACCGTATCATACACGCTTTCATCACTATACGATTGTGAGGTAAGGGTTATAGAAATACTCTCGTTTTCCACAGCATCCGCTGGCGCTTTTACTGTAATGTTTACTGTAGTATATCCACCGGATGTTAGAGTTTTGGAAAATGGGGTGATAACCACACTCCAGCCTACTGGCACATTAGACGGAATGAGATAAAGGGTATCTGTGTAGTTACCTATGTTTGTTAAGGTTGCGACATATGTTATCTTCTCTCCTGGAGAGACTGCCTTAGTATTATTCAGGCATATGAGATTTACACCATAATCTGCGCCAGCCATTACATAGATAAAAATAGCGTCCGTAGAAGTATCCCCCTCTTTATCAACAACTTTTAGAGCCGCTTTGTAAGTACCAATATCTGCATAGCTCCAAGTCACTACCTGATCACCTAGTACCCATTCGATCCCATCCAAAAGATTGAAATCCCAGTAGTATTCTACGATATCTCCTCTAGATTGAGATGCATCAAATGTTATAACCTCATTTGGGAAAACAACATTTTTATTAACGTTGATTATTGCTTCAAGAATGTATGGTTGTTCCACCGGTAGCACGTTTGCGGTTAGCGTTATGGTTGACTGTCTTGTCGGGTCTCCTTGAGACTTACCTAAGACTGTTATCGTATAATTACCTGCTGATGCATTCGCAGGCACAGGTACAGTAAGGGTTACAGCAGTAGATTCCCCGGCATCCAAACTTACGGAACTTTTGGATAGTGATATACTCCAACCGATCCCAACACTCTTAGACGAAGTATACTCAACTCTAGTACTACTTTGAAAAGATGTATAGTTATATAGAGAGGTGTTGTATGCATAATCCTTGTAGTCAAGTCTGAATGATGTATTTCCTTTAATAAGTCTCAATGTTAAGTCCCTGAGCTGATATGAGCCATTAGCCCTGCATAAATAAATATCTAAGCCGTTAAAGGAAAGGGTGATTGTACCCTTCCCAGAGTATAGGTACGCTGTTTTTGAGGTATATATGGTGTTATTATCAATATACAATAAGCCATCAACACTGTAGTTTCCATCTTCAGAAACATTTATGCCAACGCTAATCTTCAGATAATCATAATGTCCATCTCCATCTGAATCAACTGTCTGCTCTGAATAAACATCATTTAGCGTTGCGGTAATTTCCTGCTTTTCTTCATTTGGATACCCTTCTGGTGAATAAAACTGATAAGTCCATGCACTGTCCCAGTTTCCCCAAAAGACATAAGCGTAGTTGTTAAAAACCGTAGCGCCATGTTCACCAAAGGAATTTGATTCCACTGGCAAATTTCCTATCACAGTCCAAGTATCTGCAGATGTATCATAACGATAGGTTTTGTTACTACCCCCAAGAATATATAGCACGTTTTCTAAAACCCACCCCGATGCATATCCCTCTGCAAAAGGCAACGAGGATTTAGTTTCCCATGTATTGCTAACAGGATCATAAACCTCCACTGCATTTGTTGGGGTATTCCCAGAAGTTTCGCCTCCTATCACATAAATTTTGTTATTGAATGTTACAACCGCCATATCGTTTCGTGGTGTAGGCATTGATGCTTTCGTAGTCCATGATCCGCTACCGCTTAGGGAAGGTGTATATTCATAAGTTACTGACTGTTCGTGACCACCGTAACCCCCGTAGTCTCCTCCAAAGGAGTACATCTTTCCATTATAGGTTGTTTGTTGCATGCCGTATAGTGCCATAGGCATAGACATATCTGTAGACCAAGTGTTTGTTGTAATATTATAAACAAAATTAGTGGACTGGGGGCTGTATCCATTCCAGCCACCGACAACATACAGTCTATCACCGATAACAGGTGCGTTTCTTGATAGATGCGTGCGAATTGCAGGCATTTTTGGTGCGCCATCAATAACCCAACTGTCGCTCGTTGGGTAATACACATCAATTCGATCAGTTTCTATTGCTCCAGATTTTGGCTCACTTCCACCTATCATAAATATCTTTCCATCCACAGTAGCTGCGCTTGAGATTCCTCTTTCAGCAGGAATTGATGTCTTTGGTGTCCATGTGCCATTTCCACTAACGCCTGTCGACAGCAATACTGTATCCTCCACCGTACCAGTATTCTTTACATTAATCGTATAATTTACAGTGTCACCAGGCCAAACGGTCTTCTCATTTTCTGTGCAACTAAGCTCAACACCATATGTGGACTCCATATTGGCAATGAGCGTTACAGACGACTGCACATTTGGATCACCGGAAGATTTACCAGTTACTATAATACTCCAATTATATGCAGGCGATGCAAGAGGTGCAATCACAGATAACGTGATTGTTTGAGTTTCATCAGCACTCAGTATGATGGAAGGTTGACTTAATGTTGCACTCCAACCAGATGGTGCCCATTTTGTTAGTGTTACAGTGTCTTGATATACGCCAGTATTTTTCACGATAATAATATATGTTGTACTACTGCCTGGGGCAACTGTTTTCTCCCGCTCATCGCAGCTGAGCTCAACACCATAAGCTGTGGTTTTAAGTATAAACATGTCACCAGCAGAAAGTAATCCATTACTATCATTATCTTGAAATG
>Ga0180015_1000162_pt1 | contig 19866 bp, 21 predicted proteins | sample KR13_S2_MetaG_FD_116508 | JGI IMG/M metagenome (GOLD analysis project Ga0180015, IMG submission 116508) | Groundwater microbial communities from the Olkiluoto Island deep subsurface site, Finland - KR13_S2_MetaG | ecosystem: Environmental > Aquatic > Deep subsurface > Groundwater | place...
AAGATAATTGCCTATTTTTATTTTAAAAAAAATATATGACAAAAGAATTTTCCGCAGAATCTTCTCCTGCAAAAACAAGTGATATCGAAAAAAGAAAACAGCAAGCAATGACAGACTTGGCTGAAATTTATGACAAAGAAAATAATGAACGAACAAGCGATGCTAATTATGAGGCGGTTAAGAATAATTGGATTGCCGAACAATATAGAGACACCATAGAGGTGGAGGACTTAAATGACATGCTTGAGGAGAAAATTTTCAATGATAAGCAGTCTGCCAAGGATTTGCAAAAAAAATATGAGGATGTGTTAATTGATGATGTAACTGGATTTAAAATTAGAAAAGAACTTTTTAAAAAAATGGACGAGGATTTGCGCGTTATATTTGGTCTTGATAGCGATGTAGCGATTAGCAATGACAAGGTAATAAGCGCGATTCAGGCCTTAGATGATGATTGTCGGCATATTAACTTATCAGTAATGATGAGCGACGTCTCTTATCTTTCATTGGCAAACGAGGCAGGACACAGTGTTGGTGATAAACTTTTAAAAAATATCAGCGAAAAGATTAAAAGTCATGGTTTTGATGGTTATCGTCATGGCGGTGATGAGATTACGGCTTTGGTTCATGATTCAGAAGAAATTTTCCAGAAAAAAATCCAGGCAATGTCTGAAGATATTAGGAATCAAAAAAATGTGGCCAATTTGGCTAACTATGATTTAGTGCCTAATTTGGATATTGGCACCGCCCATATTTCTGAAGGTTTAAAAGTTTTTAAGGAGTTGTTAAAAATTGATGAATATCGAGGGAGAATAAAAAATGAAAAAGCACTTGATGAGTTAAAGGATGTTTGGTTGGAAATTGCCGATAAGAGATCTTTTTTGGAAAAAGGAAAAACTAGAATTTCATTATTGATGGATCGATTTAGTGAGGACCGGGATGGTTACAAAGAGGTAATAGGTTTCTTGAGAAAAGGTGGGTACAATATTAATGATGAAGAATTGGGAAGATTGGTTGTTGATACTGATCAAGCTGATAAAGCGCAAAAAGAAATGGTTGTTAAACGGTTTATAGCAGAAAAAGAAAAACAAGCCTTGAAGAAGTTGAGTGGATACAGACGGTCAAGGGCGGAATTAATAAATCAAGTAGTTGGCATTATTTAAATTGTTAATTAAATAAAGGATAAATTGGCAAACTATTTGTTGATGAGACAAATAACCATGTTAATTATCTCAAACAATTTTATGAACTCAAACAACGCGGCAAAGTTTGCCTTTTATTACATCCTGAGCTTGGTGGCCTTGATTGCGATGGCGATGTCGACGGGGACGGTGATTTTTCAGATTATCAACAAGTATATTGTTGATGTAGTGAATCAGTATAGTGGGACGTATTCTGACGATGTGATGAAGTCGGTGATTTCAGTGATTTTTATTTCGGCGCCGATTTATTTCTTTATCACTATGCAAATCATGAAGAATTTATTCACGGGTGAATTGGACAAAGAATCGCCAATTAGAAAATGGCTTGGTTATTTTATTATTTTAATTTCTTCATTTGTGGTGATTGGTTGGTTAATCGGCACCCTGAACGGTTTTTTAAACGGAGAATTGACCTTGAAGTTTTTGTTAAAAGCGCTTACGTCATTGGTGATTTCGGGAGCAATTTTTGGTTTTTATTTTTATGACATAAAGAGGGTGGAAATTAAAGACAAAAAAGATAAAGTGGTAAAGATTTATTTCTGGGCCGCCTTGGCCGTAGTGGTTATCTCTTTTGTGGGTGCTTTGTTTGTGGTGGAGACACCAACGCAGACCAGAGACAGAAAGATGGATGAGCAGGTGATTAATAATTTGAATAATGTCCATAGTTATTTGGATCGTTATTATACCGAGAAGGGCAAACTGCCTAACGATTTTTCAATCTTGATAAAAGAGTACGCTTTGCAAGAAAAAGATTTTGTTAATCCGATTAGTAAAGAAAAATTTGAGTACAAGGTTGTTGATGCGACACATTATGAAACATGTTCCGTCTTTAAGGCCTCAAATAAAAAAGCGAATGAGAATATTACTTATTATGGACAAGTAATTTGGGACCATGATGCTGGTCGATATTGCTTTACGCAGAAAATATTTGAAAATCCGAAGGCAACGCAAATGGAAGCTATTCGGTAGGTTTTCTGTAAAATTAAACAAAAAGTACAAAGATTCGATAGTCGATAAGATGGTCGAATCTTTTGTGTTATAAAGGAATATTCAAGATGGTGAAATTTGTTTTTATATTCATATTAATGTATAATATGTGTATAAGTATATATGAAAATAATCTTGGAAAAATTTGAAGGTCCCTTGGATTTATTGCTAAAATTGATAGAAAAAGAGGAGATGGATATCACGAAAATCAGTTTGGCAGCGATTGCGGATCAGTATGTTGAGTTTGTAAAAAAATCAACCCAAATAAGCCCTGGCGACGTGGCTGATTTTTTGTTTATAGCCGCGCGACTTTTGTATATTAAGTCACGAGCCTTATTGCCGTTCTTGCAACAGGACGAGGAGGAAGAAGAAGACTTGGAAGAGTTTGAAAAGCAATTGAAGATTTATAAAGAATATTTGGAAGCAGCTAAGAGTGTTGAGGATATTTTGGCGACACAGCGATTTATGTTTGTACGTGAGTTTAATAAAAAAGCGATTTTGAATAACACTAATTCTTTTTCACCACCCAAGGATCTAAAGATGATTGATTTAAAAAATACTTTCGAGGAGTTACTAGCCAGGATTAAGCCAGTGAAAAAATTAACTGAAGAGGTGTTGGAATATAAGGTTAGTATCGAGGAGCGTATTGCCAACATCCAAAAGATGTTTTTGAATAAAGTGAAAACCAGTTTTGATAAATTAATTGAAAATTGTAGTTCGAAGGCGGATGTTGTGGTTAGTTTTTTGGCAGTTTTGGAGTTGATGCGACAACGCGAGCTGGTTTTAGACCAGGAGGATTTGTTTGGCGAGATTACAATCTCGAGAGTTGTGAATTAAGATTAAAACAATGAATGAATTGAAGTCAAAAATTGAATCGCTGTTATTTGTTTCAGCTAAGCCGATTGCAATTAGTCATCTGGCGGAATTGATCAAGGTTGAGGTAGGCGAATTAGAAAAAGCTGGCGATGAGCTGCTGGCCGAATATCGTGAGAGTGGGCGAGGTATGCAGATAGTTAAAGACCACGCCAAATATCAAATGGTAACAGCACCAGACAATGCTGGTTTGATTCGCGAATTAATCAAAGATGAAACCACGGGCGAATTGAGTCGTCCTAGTCTTGAGACCTTGACCATTATTGCATATCGCGGACCGATTTCTCGAGCAGATTTGAATCGAATCAGGGGTATTAATTGTTCGCTCATTTTAAAGAACTTATTACTGCGTGGCTTAATTGAGTCAAAGGAGGGTAGTGAGGATGGCGAGAGTTATTATAGTGTTACCTTTGACTTCATACGACATTTGGGCATAAATGACATTACTGAATTACCTGATTATGAACGATTAAGCAAAGATATGAATTTGGAAGAAATTTTGGGAGAAAAAAAAGAGGAAAATTAGTAAGAAAAAATTATAAAGAGAAATAAAATTTAATAAAAATAAATTTTCAACTTGCAGCTTAAAACTTGCGGTTGATACGTATCCCCATGCGTAAGACTTTATCATTATTTACAATCATTTTTTTTGTGTTTGGCATTTTTGTCTATGGCAAATCCGGCTCCAATCACTCCCTTGAAGCTAGTTTGGATAAGAACGGTATTGTCTTGGGTGTGAGTGAAGAAGCGTCCAATGGAGAGGTAGACAGTAACATCGAGCCACAAAATAATTTTTTACCGAGCATTGTTGATGAAAATTTACCACCAACAAAGAATGCTAGTAGCTCTGAATATAATTTAAAAACTGGCAAGGCGGTGGTTCTTGATTGCAAGAGCGGCTCGACAATTTACGATAAAAATTCGACAGAAAAAGTTGCAATTGCCAGTATTACCAAATTGGCAACTGCGTTAGTTTTTTTAAAAAAGAATTTAAGCCTGGATAGCGTCTATGAGGTAAAAAAAGAGGATCGAGTTGAGGGTGGCTTGTTGCACCTGCGTACGGGTGACTTAGTGACGATTAAAGATCTTTTGAATTTGAGCTTGGTGTCATCGGATAATATGGCGACGATGGCCTTGGTAAGTGCCAGTGACTTAAGTGTAAAAGAGTTTGTAATAGAAATGAATCTTTTTGCCAAGGAGAATGGTTTGGCTGATACGAATTTTATTGACACGATTGGTTTAGAGCAAAATCTGTCGACAGCACTTGATGTGGCCAAGTTGGCTAACTTGGCTTTTGCCAATGAAGTGATTGCTGGGATTGTGGCGCAGGATAAATATATTTTTAAAACAAAAAATGGACGTGAGGTTATTGCTAAAAGCACGAATATTTTATTGGACGATGAAATTACTGATGGGATTAGAGTTATTGGCGGCAAGACTGGTTTTACCAATTCAGCCGGTTATTGTTTTGTAGGTAAGTTTGTTGATGATAAAAATAAAAATATTATCTCGGTAATTTTGGATGATAGCGAAAAAGCATCACGCTTTTATCAAGCGCACAACTTGGCCAAATGGGCGTTTAATAATTTTTCTTGGAATAATTAATTAATAATATAAAAAATATGAAAAACGAAAAAATCGTCATCGCAAATTGGAAGATGAAGCTTAGTTTGGCAGAGTCATTAGACTTAGCTAAAAAAATTAAAGCAAAGTTTAAAAATATGGATGGAGAGCAAATTGCCGTTTGTCCAAATTTTATTTCTTTATTAGGCGTGCGAGATGTTTTGCAAGGCAGTAATATTAAATTAGGCGGTCAAGATGTTTTTTGGGAGGAGAATGGTGCTTATACTGGTGAAATTTCCCCAAGTTTATTGGTTGAGGCTGGTTGCGAATATGTTATTATTGGTCACTCAGAGCGTCGTAAATTTTTGATGGTTAATTATGAAATGATTCATAAAGAAGTCAAGGCGGTCTTGCAGATGGAAAACTTAACACCGGTTGTTTGCATTGGTGAAAACTGGGATGAGCGAAAAACTGATCGTCGTGATTACGTTTTGTTCGATCAAATACAGCAAGCCTTGAGCGGAATTGATGTTGTTGGTAATCAGCAAATCGTAGTAGCTTATGAACCAATCTGGGCAATTGGCTCTGGTACGGCGATTGAGCCAACTGAAGCTGAATATGCGCACAAAATTATCCGTTTGACACTAAACGATATGTTTGGTATGAAGATAGTTAATAATAACTTTAAAATTATTTACGGTGGCAGTATTAATAGCAAAAATGTAAAAAGTTTTGTGGATTTGGACAACTTGGACGGCCTACTAGTCGGTGGCGCCAGTCTTGATGTCGAAGAGTTTTATAAAGTAGCGAAAGCGATTATTAAATAAATATTTATGTTAGTACACATCAAAGAAATAGTAAAAAATGCAGAAAAAGGGGGATATTGCGTAGGCGCTTTTAATGTTCACGGCTTAGAATCGATTTTGGGCGTGGCTAATGCGGCTGTGCGAGCGGGTTCGCCGGCAATTATTCAAGTATCAGAAGGTGCAATAAAATATATGGGCCTAGAGGCTTTTGTGGCCTTGGTGACAACGGTGGCTAAGACAAGTGCAACCAAGGTGCCCTTGACTTTTCATCTTGACCATGGCAAGAATCCAGACATTGTATTAGCTTGTATCAAGGCTGGCTTTTCCTCAGTGCACATGGATGGTTCACATTTGCCCTTAAAAGAAAATATTGCAATTACGAAGAAAATTGTCACCATTGCTCATAAGAAAAACGTTTGGGTACAGGGCGAGGTTGGTGCAATCATGGGCGGCCATGGTGATATTGGTGGACAACTTGAAGGTATTCAACTTGCAAAATTAGAAGAAGTAGTTGAATTTGTAGAGAAGACTGGCGTGGATACAATCGCCGCGGCAGTTGGCACGGCACACGGTGTTTATGATAATGAGGATATTATTGTTCCACTTTTGAAAAGTATTAAAAAGCAAACTAGAAGAACTTTTGTTTTACATGGCGGTTCTGGTCTACCTAGTCAAAAAATTAAGAAAGCCATTAAGGAAGGTGTTAATATTATTAATATTGGTAGTGATATTAAAATTGCCTTTGCTGAAGCTCTGAAAAAAACTTGCCTAGAAAATGTCAAAGAAACTGATCCACGCAAGCTAATGAGTCCAAGTGTCGCGGCGATTGAAGAGGTGACTATGAAGCACATGAAAATTTTCGGAAGTGCTGGAAGAGTGAAATAATAAATGTAACAAATAATTAACTATGTACGATATAATTCCATTGATTTTGATTTTAGCCGGCCTGACTGCAATTATTATTATTGCAATTCGAAAGTTCTCTGTCTTGGCCAGCTTGGACGTTGAAGCAATCAAAAAAGAGCGAGAAGCAAAATTCAAACAACAGATAATTAGCAATAGAATAAAAAGAAATTATTCCAAATATCAGAATCAAGCCTTAAGTCTTCTTAAGCCCATGATTGCAAATATTTCGGAATTTTTTGTTGATCTTCATGATAGACTAATTGAGCATAAGCTTAATTATAAAAAAGACAAGAAAGTGAATTTGGAAAGCGAGGAGACTATTATCAGTCGTTTGTTTCTTGATATTGAAGAATGTTTGAAGAATGATGATGAGGATTTAGCCGAAAAAAAATATATCGAAATTATTGGCATGGATAGCCAAAATCTGAAAGCTTTTCAAGGTCTTGGTGATTTGTATTTTGAAAAAAAGCAATATAATGAGGCCAAGCAAACATACAAACATGTAATTAAGCTTCTGGAAAGCGATACTGATGATTATGCCTTGGACGGCGTTGATAGTACTAATAATAGACAACTCGCTGGTATATATTTTGATTTAAGCTTAATTGAAAAAATCTCCGAAAACAACGATTTGGCCATGAGTTATATTGACAAAGCTCTAAATATTGAGCCTAATAACCCGCGTTACCTTGACACAAAATTTGAGCTTTGTATAATAAATAAAAACAAAGAATTAGCCAGCGCTACTTTTGAGAAATTAAAAGAAGTTGATCCGGAGAATGGAAAATTGGCTGAATTGGAACAAGAGATTGTTGAATTAGAGGTTTAAGCTATTACAGCTTATTCGCCGTTGTAGCTCAGCTGGTAGAGCACTTCCATGGTAAGGAAGGGGTCTCGGGTTCGATTCCCGACAATGGCTCAAGGATTTTATTATAACTTTCAATAAAATAATATGGATATCGAACGATGGAAAGACACCACGAGCCACATTAAGGATACTTTTGAGGTAGAGGATGAGGGGAGTGAACATATTGACGAAGAGGGCGGCATTGATGTTGATTATATTGTTTTTGCGGGTCCATTAGGGAAGATGCGATTAGAATATGTTTCCAGGCCGGCAATTCTAGATAAAAAAACAACTTACTCCAATCGAATTGGATCAGAAACAAAAATAGATTATACTTATAGTAAGACCGATAGAAGTCAGCAGATGATGGCTTATAAATGGGATGAGGGTCTTGATGATTGGGTGGAGATGGAAAGCAAGATGTTTGCCTAGTTAACTCCAAAATAATAAAATTACGGCTTCGGCCGTTTTTTTGTTTATATGGCTCAAATATGATATTATGTATTTATGAACAATCAATTGTTAGTAATTTTATCAATCTTTTTGGCGATAAATTTTATCGCTTTTTTCTTGATGCTTTTGGATAAGAGTAAGTCGCGAATTAGCGGGGCGGAAAGAATTTCTGAAGGGATGTTGTTTTTTATGGCGACAGTTTTTGGGAGTGTGGGCGTGTATGCTGGGATGTTTGCTTTTCGTCACAAAACTCGGAAGTGGTATTTTGTGGTTGGAATTCCGTTATTAATTGTCCAGAATAGTACTTTTTTATATTTAGCGTATCTTTTTTTAACTGGCAGTTTAAGCGTAATTTAATATGACAAGAAAAGAAGAAAATGCAGGCGTGATTTTTGCCTTGGTAAGTGCGGCGATTGGTGGAATGTTTCCGATTTTGGTGAATAGGGGAACGCAACTTGTGCCACCGGTGATGTTTGCCGCGATTACAACTTTGTTGGCGGCTAGTGGTTCTTTTATTTATGCAGCGACTCGAGGAGAATTACATGAATTAAAAAATAAAAATGCTTACGCCTCGATGTTGATGGTAACTTTTTGCATTGTAGTAATTCCGTATCTTTTAATGTCTATTGGCTCAAGTAAAACGTCTGGCATTAATACTTCTTTTTTAAAGCTATCGGAAATAATATTCACTTTAATTTTCACACACTTTATTGGTGAAAAAACAACCAGGTTGAAATTACTTGGTGCGGGTGGAGTGTTTATTGGGGCTTCGTTGATTTTATATAATGGCACCCCGCGATTAAATGTTGGTGATTTATTGATTGTTGTTAGCACTATAACATTTCCGCTCGGTAATTTTTATGCGAAAAAGGCTTTAAATTTGGTGTCACCGTCGATAATTTTGTTTACGCGTTTTTTATTAGGGGGCCTTTTTATGTTAGTTTTGGCTTTGTTGTTTGAGCCACAAGGAAATGGAATTGGTCCAATCTTAAGTCATTGGAAATTAATTGTTTTTGTGGGTGTTATCTCATTAGGTATTGGCAAGGTTATTTGGTATGAGGGTCTTAGGCGTTTGGATATATCAAAAGCCATTTCCCTGGGAATGACATCTTCTTTATTTAGTTTGCTTTTCTTGGTTAGCATTTTCCGAGAAGATTTTTCCTTGTATCAATTCGCCGGAATTGTCTTTATTATGATTGGCATCTATTTTTCAATAAAAAGAAATTCTGTTAATCAATCTTTGACTAAGTATTCAATTTAAAATTTTTGTTATTAATGTAAATTTCATGTGGCAGGTGTATATTTTAAAGTGTGCGGATAAGACTTTTTATACGGGCATTACAACTGATTTGGAAAGGCGAGTGGGTGAACATAATAGCTCTGACTTGGGGGCAAGATATACGAGTGGCCGACGTCCAGTAAGACTTGTTTATGCGCAGAATTTTGCCAACCGATCCTTGGCCTCAAAAGAAGAAATTAGAATTAAAAATTTATCGCGGGAGGAAAAAATTGACATGATTAAAAAGTATGTTAGTATAAAAAAGTAAGTTATTTATTAATTAAATACAAATTTATGGCTACGAAAAAAACTAAGGTAAACAATAAGAAAGTTGCTGCTAAAAAGGGAACAGTAATTAAGGACTTAGCGCCGGGTGAATTGCAAAAATTGGCCAACGCGGGGACTAAAGAGGCGATTGCTAAAATTGAGCAATATTTAAAAATTGAGCAAGATGAGGAAAAAAGAGCCTACGCGGAGATGGCCTTGGAGGAATGCGAATTTATTTATTATCAACCAAATAGCGAAAAGGAAGATCAAGAGTTTATGCTTTGTGAATTAATCCGCCGACGAAAAATTGACCTTGAAGACTTAATGATGGAGGCTGGTGCTGTTCAAATGAAATTGGATAAATTAATGTTGGAGAAAAAAGTGCATGATAAAATTATTGCCAAGCATAAAGACAAGAAGGAGGTTTGGCAATACAATTATATCCCTGATTTTTTATTGACAGAGAAAGATGCTTTGCAACAATTAGAAGATATGATTGGCTATGAGGAAGAATGGATTGCTGAAGCAAAGAAGATGATTACAGCTCCACGTTATAAAAATATTCCTGATCACCACTTAGCTCATTTCGCTTTTGAATTTGACGAGGCGCTTGATGAGGGCGAGGACGATGAGGCTGATTATGATGATGCCGACTATGATATGGCTACCGAGGTGGATGAAGATGGTTATGATTACGAAGATGACGATTGTTGTTCAGATGGCAGTTGTTCATGTGGAAACTAAAGGTTTAAAATTTGTTAAGATAATTTTGAGATTAAATCGCCATTAGGCGATTTTTTCTTACAAAAATAGCGATATTTAACAATATTTTTGACAAAATGCCTGGTATTGATTTATTATTTTAAATATGTTATTTTGATTATAGGTAAAATAAGCCCTGGAATAGGGCATTATTTTGTTTTAAAAGGATATTGGGTCGGTACTCTAGCGGTCAACGAGGGCAGACTGTAAATCTGCTGGCTACGCCTTCGAAGGTTCGAATCCTTCCCGGCCCACACGAAGAATAATCATCAGCAATGGTGGTTATTTTTTTTGTATAAAAAACCCCTCAGTTTTTATTCTGAGGGGGTTAGAGGATGGTTAGAATTTCGTCTAACGTTTTTATTTTGTTTGTTTCTTTGGATGAACCGGCTCTGTCCAACAAAATGGCGTTTATGCCGACTGCTTTTGGGCCAGCCACGTCACATCTTAGGCTGTCGCCAATCATGAGCATTTCTTCAAGGGCGATGCCGGAGTTTTTGCTCATTACTGTGTAGATATTCTTGTGCGGTTTAATGTGACCAACTTCGCAGGAAAAGACACTGTGATCAATGAGCTTATCAAGGCCTAATTGGAAAAATGGTTTTTTGTAAGGTGTGGCTAGATTGGAAATCACGCCAGTCATATAGCCAAGGCTACGTAATTCTTTGAGCAGCTCGATTGATTCCGGGTATGGCTCGGTTGACTCTAATTCGGTGCGCAAATCAGTTGTAAATTTTTCAACATCCACAGAATTGCCAAGATTAAAGAGCTCAATCTCTCCTTCGGGCGTTTTGAAAAAATCGCTACAAAGGATTATGTTTACAAGCTCTTTATGATTGCGGGCGGAAATTGCTTCCAAGAACATTTTATACGGACTAGTTTTCCTTTTTGTGAAAATCAGCGTGCCGTACAAATCAAACACAATCATTTTTATTTTTTTCATCGATTCCTCCTTTTTTTATGTTTGTTATATATTGGCAGATTTATTTGATTTTGTAAAGTGTTATTTTTTGGATAAAAAAAAGGACGCTTGGGGGCGTCCTGGGTGATGGTGATTGTTGGTTTTACCAAATTGGAAATCCCGGCGCCTTTTGCAGGGGTTCGCTTAGATAATCGTGGGGTAAGCCGGCTATTGCGGCCATGACGCGTGTCGGTTGCTCAGTGAAGAGTTTGTAGATTTCACTCCTTGGGATGTCCATTGTTTCTCTGCCGTTTTCCCCTTCGATTTCTCGGCCGTTTTCATGGCAGATTCTTTGCAGCGCTGGCATCTGTTTGTTGTTGATGTAAAAAGCTCTGGCGTATGAAACCAATGCTTTACTTTGGTCACTATAGACAGTTATACCTTTTGATATAGCAATTGTTTTTTCCCAATTTTCATCAACCTCGGTGATGTCTTTAAGATGGCAACATGGGTCAACGTTGAATGTTTTCCCTTCAACTATGATGTAATATTGTATATTTCCCTCGGCACCTTTAGAAAGAAGGGGCACTCCAGGGGCTATTACACGGTCAGTTGCCGCCGTCCTTTTTATCGGCGCTGCCGCCTTTATCGGCACTCGCAATCCATCAGATGATAGATTTATCCTGGGTCGATCTTTATGCATGCCAAAAAAGGGGAGGCTGCTTAAAAATTTGCCAATCAAATCTTTTGCCCCCGTTGTCTTTTCTTTTGGTAAAGCCGTGGTTGTATTCATCTCCACATCTCCCTTTTGATTCATTATTTGAACCAGCTTAATTCCTCAAGCTAGTTCGCCTAAATATGTATAATTTGAAAGAGCTGTTTCTTTTTTGATTTTTAAATATTAGCAGATATTTGGATTTTGTCAATCAAATAATAATAATACTTATCCACTTGACAGGTGAACGACTGTTCACCTATTATATAGACATGGATGTGAAAAACAAAATTGAAAAATTTTATAAGACAAATAGGCGGATGCCGGTGTATAGCGAGATCATGACGTTGTTGGGTTATAAGTCCAAGAACGCGGTTTTTAAGTTGGTTAATCGCTTAGTGGATGAGGGTTTTTTGAGTAAAGATAGTAAAGGGCGCTTGAGCCCAGGAAGTCTTTATGGCGCGATTAGAACTTTGGGTTATGTGGAGGCGGGCTTTCCGTCGCCGGCCGAGGAGGAGTTGGCGGACACGATTACTTTCGATGAGTATCTGGTGGGCAATCGTGAGGCGACCTATATTCTCAAGGTGCGCGGCGATTCGATGAAGGATGCGGGGATCGTTGAGGGGGACATGGTGATTGTCGAGCGAAATATCACGCCACGGAGCGGGGATATTGTCATTGCCGAAGTTGATGGCGAATGGACGATTAAATATTTTCGGAAAAAAGGCAATGTGATTTTCCTTGAACCAGCAAATAAAGATTTTCAACCGATTTATCCCAAAGAAGAATTAAAGATCTCGGCAGTGGTCAAGGCGGTGGTGCGGAAGTATTGATTAATTTTCGAATTTTCAATTTTCAATTTTCAAAACAATGATTAAATTTTCAATGAAACAATTTTCAAACAATAAATAGAATGATTATCGTGTTTGAAAATTAATAAATTGTGTCATTGAAAATTGTTTCGAAAATTGAAAATTGAAAATTAGAAAATTAAACATAAATATTTATATATACTGCTTTAAAAGGAGACATATGCCATTAAAATTGTTTGATTTCCCCAAAGCCATCCTCCACATCGACGGTGATTGTTTTTTTGCCTCTTGTGAAGTGGCCAAAAACCCAGCCTTGAGGGGTAAGCCGGTTGTTACCGGCAGTGAGAGGGGGATTGTGTCATCTTTGACCTATGAGGCCAAGGCGAGGGGCGTGAAGCGGGCGATGAGCCTTTGGGAGATGAAGAAAATCTGTCCGGATGCGATTTTCCTGCCGTCCGATTATGAGACTTATAGTCTTTTTTCGGTGCGGATGTATGAGATTGTTCGACGCTATACTTCCGATGTGGAGGAATATAGCATTGATGAATGCTTTGCTGATTTGACGGGCCTGCAACGACCCTTGAATATGTCCTACGAAAAGATTGCTGATAGTATCAAACGTGACTTGGATGCTGAATTGGGCATGACCTTCTCCATTGGTTTGGCACCGACCAAGGTCTTGGCCAAGATTGGTTCCAAGTGGAAAAAGCCATCAGGCCTGACAATTATGCCTGGTCACAATCTTCATTATTTTTTAGAAAAATTAAGCGTCGATAAAGTTTGGGGCATTGGTCAGCAAACAACGGCGTATTTAAATAAATTGGGCATACGCAGTGCCTTGGATTTTGCGCAAAAAGATTTTGACTGGGTCAAGAGTCGTTTATCCAAACCGTATTTAGAGATTTGGAAAGAATTAAACGGGGAAGTGGTCAACGATGTCGACACGGCGAAAAAATCTCTTTATCAATCAATTAGCAAGACCAAAACTTTTACGCCACCATCAAGCGACAAAGCATTTATTCTGTCGCAACTTTCCAAGAATGTTGAAAATGCTTTTATTAAAGCTCGTCGTTATAAGTTGGCTACCAAGAAATTCTTTTTTTATTTAAAAACCCAGGACTTTCAATATGCCGGTTTGGAAATAAAAATGAATCGCCAAACGGCCTCGCCCAATGACGTGATTAGTTTGATTGCCAATCGTTTTGACGAGGTCTTCAATCAGCGCCAATTATATCGCGCGTCTGGCATAGTGCTGACTGACTTGGCGGAACACAAACCGAGCCAATTAGATATCTTTGGTGAAGTGCTTAAGTCAGATAAATATTTCAAAATTTTCGGCAGCGTCGACGACATGGCGGCGCGTTATGGCAAGCATACGCTATTTCTCGGGACCAGCTGGCAGGCAATGAATTTCCGCCAGCACCAAGGCGGACGCGAAGCGAAGGCGGATCGGAAAAGTGTTTTGTTCAAAGGTGAAACAATCCGAAAACGCTTGGCGATTCCGATGTTGGGGGAGGCTTGGTGAAAATATGACTTTGAATTTATATAGCAGGAAGTGTGTCATCGTATTCTCCCTCGCCCCGCCGGGAGAGGGTCGGGGTGAGGGAGCATTGTTAAAATACTTCCTATATAATATTCTTCGCACGCTCTACCTCACCCCGACCCTCTCCTACAAAGGAGAGGGAGTTAATACCCGTCTTTTGTGTAGGTGAATAGTCATCTGATATTATAAAATTTAATCGATTGTCATTCTGGAGGGAGTCGGGACGACCGATAGAATCTTCCGATGTTTAAGATTTAAAATTCGAATATTAACACTCGTTTTTTACGTAGTCGAAGATTCTATCGCTTCGCTCCAGAATGACAATATATATTCTTTTACTTTTTACTAATTAATGTTAAAATAACCCTATGCAAACACTTCTTAAAAAATATTTCGGCTATGACGAATTTCGGCCTTTGCAGGCGGAAATTATTAATAATGTTTTAGCTAAAAAAGACGCTTTTGTGCTGATGCCGACTGGTGGTGGTAAGTCTTTGTGTTACCAATTGCCAGCTTTGAAGTTCCCCGGTGTCACTTTGGTGGTTTCGCCATTGATTGCTTTGATGAAAGACCAGGTCGATGCTTTGCAGGCTTGCGGTGTGAATGCCGAGTTTATTAATTCGACTTTATTGCCGGCTCAGATTGATCAGATTTGTGAACGGACGCAGGCGGGTGATATTAAGATTTTGTATGTAGCGCCAGAACGTTTTGGGGCGAAAGGTTTTCAGGATTTTTTAAAAACTTTAGAAATTAGTTTAATTGCGATTGACGAGGCTCATTGTATTTCTGAATGGGGTCATGACTTTCGACCGGAGTATCGCAATCTCAGCGCCTTGCGCAAGCTATTTCCTGGCGTGCCCTTGATTGCTTTGACGGCGACGGCAACGGAGAAGGTGCGTGAGGATATTGTGCGTCAGCTAAGCCTGCAAAAGGCGCAACTTTTTGTTTCCAGTTTTAATCGGGAGAATTTGCGCGTCTCTGTGGTTGAGAAAAAACAGGCTTTTGTGAAATTAGTTAACCTCTTAAATAAATATCCCAAAGAGTCAGCGATTATTTATTGCCATTCACGCAAAGAGACCGAAGACATTGCTAGTAATTTGAAATTAAATAAATTAAGTGCGCGTGCCTATCATGCCGGTCTGAGTGCGAGCGAGCGTAAATTGGTGCAGGAATTATTTATCAAAGACAAGGTGGATATTATTGTGGCGACCATTGCTTTTGGTATGGGCATTGATAAGCCCGATGTGCGCTTGGTAGTGCATTACACTTATCCAAAAACCCTCGAAGGTTATTACCAAGAAATCGGTCGTGCTGGTCGTGATGGTTTGGCAAGTGATTGCGTCATGTTTTATACCTATGCTGATACGCGTAAGCATCAGTTTTTTATCAATCAAATTGAGGACAATATTTTACGCGAACGAGCGGAGGAGAAATTAAGCGAGGTTTTGAGTTATGGTGAATTGGCTACTTGTCGCAAGAAATATTTATTAAAATATTTTGGTGAGGAAATGCAAGGGGATAATTGTGGCGCTTGCGATGTTTGTTTGACGGTGAAGGAAATGTTTGATGCGACTGTGATTGCCAAGAAGATATTATCAGCCGTGGTCAGAACGGAAAGTCGTTTTGGTAAGAATTATGTTATTGATGTGCTCATGGGTAAGAAGAGTCAAAAGATTAGAGCGAATAAGCATGAACAATTGTCTGTCTTTGGCATTGTTGATGATTTTTCCGAAGGGGAGTTGGGCCAGATTATTAATCAATTAGTCAATCTAGGTTATTTGATTAAGACGGAGGGGAAATATCCGACACTGAGCATTACCAAAAAAGCGGGGCAATTTTTGCCAAGCGATGAAGTGCTGGAAATAGTGAAACCATTAGTTGATGTTCTCGATAAAAAAGCGACTAAGAAAAAAGGCGAGCTCAAATACAATGAAGACTTATTTGAATTATTACGTGGTATTCGGCGCGAGTTGGCAGAGAAGGCCAATGTGCCGCCCTTCGTCATCTTTGGCGACACTTCTTTGCGTGAAATGGCTTATTATTTTCCCGCTGACAAAGAAGCCTTTGCGAAAATCTCTGGTGTTGGTGCCAAGAAGCTCGAAGAATATGCTGACATCTTTTTGAAAGAAATTGCTATCTTTGCGCGCACGCATAATATTCAATCAATTGAGATTGATCAGAAAAAAGTGAAAAAAAGCAGTGACGATATTGAAATCAAGGAAAGACGACCGACTTTTTATTTGAAGACCAAAGAACTTTTGGCCAAGAAAATTCCCGTTGACAAGATTGCCAAGAACCAAAAAGTCCAACCCGCGACGATTGTGAATCATATTGAAAAAATGATTGATGCTGGTGAGATAATGGATTTGAATTATTTAAAATTACCCAGCGATCGCTTTGAGGCGATGAAAAAAGCCTTCAAGAAAATCGGTGATGATAAATTGAAGCCGGTATTTGAATACTTGGATGGGAAATATGATTATGATGAATTGCGTCTGGCACGAGTATTGATTCGGGCCTAGTTAGAAAAACTACCTCACCCTAACCCTCTCCTGGCAAGGAGAGGGAATATAAACTCCCTCGCCCCGCGGGAGAGGGTCGGGGTGAGGGGGAAATTTAAAACAATATCTATGAACAATAAAAAAACAATTTTCAAAATCGGTAATCTCGGCTTTGGGTCGGCGATAGTTATTTTTTTAGCAATAATTTTCTTGCCGGCTGTCTTTATTCTTGGTCATTTTTCTTTTGGCGACGGCGCCTTTGGTCCGGATATTATCAAGGCGGTAACCTTGTCGTTTGAAATCGGCTTGATTGTGACTTTGGTAAATCTCATCTTTGGTTTACCGCTAGCTTGGTGGATGTCGCGTAGTAAATCTTGGTGGGCGAAGGTTTTGGACAATCTTATCGATCTATCCTTAGTGGTGCCAACAGCGGCCTTGGGTTTTTCAGTCTTTCTTTATTGGGGCTCTGCCAATGGTCTGGCGCGCTTATTTGGGATTGAGGGTGGTTTGATATCCAAGGGTCCACTTTTGATTATTTTACTTCATGTTGTCTTTACTCTGCCATATATGATTCGCTCGATAACGGCGGCCATTCAACAGCTTGACCCGAACTTGGAAGAAGCAGCTCTGACCTTGAGCGCTCATCCGTTCACGATTTTTCGCACTGTCTCTTTGCCTTTGTTTAAGGATGGAATTATCGTGGGCTCGGTTTTGTCGTTTACCCGCAGTATTTCCGAGACTGGCGCTACGATGATGGTGGCGGGGACTTTTATGACCGCACCAGTTTTGGTGGTGAGTTTAAAAAATGCCGGCTCAATTCCGCAGGCGGCGGGGGCGAGTATTATTTTGATTATATCATCGGTGATTATTTTATTTGTCGGTAAATTATTTTTGGGTAAAAACAGTTTGAATTTGCGAAAAGTTTATCCGAACTTTGAAAAGAAAATTATCGGGCTGAAGCCGGTGATTAATACCGTGACTTTAATCTTTTTTGCTTTGATAATCTTTTTACCAACGATATTTATTGCTTTGTATAATTTTTTAAACTTCGAGCCCTTCTTTAATAGTGTTTTCTTGAATAGTTTGGTAATAACTTTCGCTGTCGCTTTTCTCGTGACTATCTTGAACCTGCTTTTAGCCGCGCCGATTGCCTACATTATTGCCCGCAATAAATATCGCCTGGGCAAGGTGTTAGACATCTTAAATGAAGTTGTCCTCTTGGTGCCAACGAGCGCCCTGGGTCTTTCTTTAGTTTTGTTCTGGCGTAATTTTTTTGGGAATGAATTATTGATTTTAGTTCTCACGCATCTTAGCTTTTCTTTTCCCTTGCTAGTGGCGCCGGTCTCAGCGGCTATCAAGGATATTTCCGAAGCGACCGAAGAAGCGGCTTTTACCCTTGGTGCCAGTTTCCGTAAAATGTTCACCTCAATCTTATTGCCTCAAATCAAACCTGCGCTAATTGCCGGTTCAATTATGGTCTTTATGCGTAGTCTATCAGAAACGGGTGCCACTTTGGCGGTGTCGAGTAATATAAAAACTATTCCAGTTTATATCGTTGAGCTAGTGAAAGCGAATGAATTAAACCAAGCCGCCTTTGTGAGTGTGGTTTTATTCGCGCTCGCAATTGTTTTCCTAACTTTATTGAAGTATAATAAGAATAAGATGTAATAATAAAAATATGCCAAAAATTACCGTAAAAAATTTAGTAAAAAAATTCAAAGGTGCCAAGGGTGGGGAAGTCTTTGCTTTGGATCATGTTGATTTGGAAATTAGAAATGAAAAATATACCACCTTGCTTGGTCCATCCGGTTGTGGCAAGACAACTCTTTTGCGCATTATTGCCGGCTTAGAGGTGCCGACGAGCGGGAAGTTATATTTTGATAACAAGAATGTGTCCGAGTTATCGACACAAGCTCGTAATATCGGTTTTGTCTTTCAACACTTCGCTGTTTTCCCGCACATGGATGTTTGGCATAATGTAGCCTATGGTCCAACAGTCAAAGGTCTACCCCAAGAGGAGATTGATAAAATCGTGAAGGAAAATCTAGAACGCGTTGGCTTGGCGCATCGTTCAGAGGCGATGCCTAGTGAGTTATCCGGTGGTATGCGTCAGCGCTTAGGCTTAGCAAGGGCCCTAGCGTCTAGCTCTGGACTTTTATTACTAGATGAACCATTGTCAGCTCTTGATGCCAAGATTGGAACTTTCTTGCGTCATGAATTAGAAAGAATCGCTCGCGAAAATAAAATCACCGCTATTCACGTTACCCACAACCAAATAGAGGCAATGACGATGTCTGATGACATTATCTTGATGAAGAAGGGTAAGATAATCCAAATGGGTAGTCCGGAAGAGCTTTACAATCATCCCAATTCAATTTTTGCAGCTAACTTCATCGGTAAATGTAATTTTTTGAAGGTAGAAAGATTTTCCAGTACTGAGGTTGTTTTTGATGAGAAGTATATCGAGGTAGCAAAGACACCCAAGAATAAGAAATTAGTCCTCGGTGTGCGTCCGGAAAAGATTCATTTACGCACCAATGGCACCAACAATATGTTGAGTGGAAAAATCGAAGATATTGATTTTTTGGGGACAATGTATGAATATAAGGTCAATATCGGTGATGGGGTTATTTTCCGCTCCTACAAGCGAATTAAGGAGGAAAAGATCAAGGAGAGCTTTAAGGTGGGTGATCAGGTTTTTTTACTATTTTATCCAGAAGACGTTTTGCTTTTTCCAGAGCCAAAAGACCTAGAATCGGAATTGAGATTGGAATAGATAATTTTGCTTAATATTAGGTAAAAAATATCCACAAAGACACCAGTTGCCACAATAGTTGACTTTATTACAGTTTTGTAATATTATATATACAGAAATTAATATTATTTTACATACCTTAGACAGGCGTCGACGTCTGTTTATTGTTATTAAAGCGGGCATATGTCACAAGACAACATGATTAAATTTGAGTGTACTGAATGCAAAACAGTTAACTATTTCTCAAGAAAGAACAAGAAAACCTTGAAAGAGAGATTGAATCTTAGCAAATATTGCAAATATTGCAAAAAGCATACACCACACAAAGAAACTAAGTAATACACAAAGTTTTAAAAAAGTTCATAATTTGTCTTTATGAACTTTTTGTTTTATAATGGAGGAAAGACAAATAAATAAACTGAAATATAGTGGGCAATGCCAAGTTATATCTTGTTAGATAAGCGGGCCTCGCCACGCCGTAGCTTCAGCGCAGGCGGGTGTAGTATAATGGTAGTACAGGGGTCTCCAAAACCTCTAGCGTGAGTTCGATTCTTACCACCCGTGCATAATAGTTTTTAGTGCTTAGAATTTCTACATAGTTGGATATTGGTGTTTTACTAGATATTTTGTGTAGATAATTACTTTTTCAAAAACCAAGGTTTATACCCTTGGTTTTTTTGTATTTTTTGTTGAT
>Ga0180015_1000163_pt1 | contig 19855 bp, 23 predicted proteins | sample KR13_S2_MetaG_FD_116508 | JGI IMG/M metagenome (GOLD analysis project Ga0180015, IMG submission 116508) | Groundwater microbial communities from the Olkiluoto Island deep subsurface site, Finland - KR13_S2_MetaG | ecosystem: Environmental > Aquatic > Deep subsurface > Groundwater | place...
AGCTTTATTTTTGATTTTTACCTTATCAAGCATTTTTATTCCCAGTTTTTTGTGTTCCTTTTGGGGAATATCTGAGTAAAGTAGTGGCAGAATGGTGTTGTCAAGACTTGAGGTTTTGGATAAAAGGTTGAATTGCTGAAAAACAAAACCAAGACTTTTGTTTCTTAGAGAGGCCAGTTGGTTTTCTTTGAGCTTTGATGTATTTTTGTTTTCTAGGATAACCTTGCCTGAGGTTGGATTATCCAGAAGGCCGATGATATGCATTAGAGTAGACTTTCCGGAACCCGATGGTCCTGTAATGGAAACAAATTCACCCGAATCAATTTTTAAGTTTATGTTTTTTAGAGCATCAAATTTAGTGTCTTGGGAACCGTATGTTTTGGTAACGTTTTTGAGTTGAAGTAGAGTGGGCATTATTTACCTTTGATAACGACTGAATCGGATTTGGAAATGCCGTCTAGAATTTCTATATCATTGTCTGATTCGATGCCGGTTTTAATTATTCTTTTTTCTAATTCTTTGTTGCTACCTTCTTTTTTTATATAAACATAAGTTTCTTCTTCGTTTTGATTGATGGCTTCGATTGGGAGTGTTAGAGTGTTTTTTGATTCTCGTATACTTATAATGGCGTCACCGTTCATGCCTATACGGTATTTTAGGAATTGATTATCATTGTTTAGTTCAAACTTTACTTGGTAGGTGGTGGAACTTTCCCCTGCTTTTGGTGTAAAAGAAATGTAGGTAATTTGAGAATTTATGGACTCTTCGGAAAAACTGTCTATAGTGATGGTGGCTTTTTGTCCTACTTTGATTTGGTTGACTTCATCTTCGTCTATTTCTGAGTCAAAATAGATGGATTGGGGATCTATAATAATAAACTCTGCGGTAGCTGGGGTAATGTTTATTCCGGTGATAGGTTGCTCAACGTTGGTAACTATGCCATCGATGGGACTATAAAGAGTGGCGTATTTTATGGCAAGATTTGCGATTTCTGCATCCAATACTGCATTGTTGAGAGAAAACTGAGTTCTGTCTAGAATTCGTTGAATTTCATCAGTGACGAGAAAACGATTCCTGGTTTCTTTGTAGCTGTCTTGAGTATCCTCGAAGTTCCATCTGTTAGTAAGATAGTCATTCATTTCTTTTTGGAATTTTTTTTGTAGTTCGTTTTTGTTAAGCGAGGCTATGGCCTGATATTTTTTGACCTTGTCCCCTACTTTGACACCGACCCAGGAAAGTTCTCCGGATGTTTGGAAACGAAGAATGGCTTGGTTTTCTGTTTCTATTTGGCCGGTTAAAGTAATTTCTTGTTTGATATCTTTTTGTGTAACGGTGACAAGTGTGTCTTTTTTGGGGTTGAATTCTGGGTTGGCGGAATTACTATCTTTGGCTTTGATGCCGATGTGGATAAATAGAAGTAGTATGGGTAAGGATAAAAAAAGCCTTGTTAATATGTTTTTTATCCTCCAAAGGCGGACTTCGCTTTTGCTTGTTTTCATGATTACTCTATTTTAGCCTACTTTTTCTTTTTTTAGTTCTTTGAGTTTCCACATGAAGAGTTTGTATGGAGTTTCTATGGTACCGGGTGTTTGGTCTTTGACAAAATATCGGGCCTTGTCAAGTATTTTTCTAGGGGTATTTTTGGCAAGACGAATATATAAAGATCGGTTTTTCCAGTCGCCAAGTTCTTCGGCTAATTCTAGTCCGTAAGCTTGAAATTCTTTTTTGACATATTTTTTACGTTTGGCTAAAGTTTGTTTGAAAACTGACAATTGATTGGCGATGAGGGTGGGTTGAGATCTTGTCTTCATGGTGGACCTAGGGGGAATCGAACCCTCGTCTCCCCGATGCGATCGGGATGCTTTACCGACTAAGCTATAGGCCCCGGGTTGATTATTTTATCAATTTCTTTGATAACTTTGTCAATAGTTTGGGATATTATAGCTTTTTCTGATGTTGAAAAAGGTTTTAGAACGTAATCTTCTGCGGAGATGTTATTTTTTGGATGATCTATACCTATTCTTATACGCCAGAAAGCTTGGGTATTAAGAGATTCTATAATAGATTTTATGCCGTTGTGGCCGGCTGGGCCACGGTCAAATTGAATTTTGTACTCCCCTACTTTAAGATCCAGATCATCGTGAATTACGTAAAGATTTTTTGACGTAATTTTATAAAAATTAATTAGTTTTTGGACGGCTAAACCGGAATTGTTCATGAAAGTGGTTGGAATGGCAAGTAAATTTTTTTGTTAATCCCCCGCCCTACCTGACTTGAGAGTTTGGTTTTTTTGTTAAGTTTAGTTTTTATTTTTTTGCTTAGTTCAAGGATGACATTGGCACCTATGTTGTGACGGGTGTTTTGGTAAATTTTTTCTGGATTGCCCAGCCCTACAAATAGTTTCATAAGTAATAGTATAAAGGAAAATTTTAAGCCAGGGATTTGTTGGTTTTTGTGATGTATAAAATTATATAGAGATATAGTACGATATGTAACGAAAATTGGATTTTTATGGGAAAAAACAATAAATTACTTGGAAAGATAGTAGAAAACTATTTTTAATGTCTTGTTGGCAGTTATAGCGTGAGACTGCTAAGAAAAATTTCTTTTATTTTAGTTGTTTGTCTACCCAGTCGGCAATGATCGGAAGTCTAAAAGTTTCTTTTTTGTAGGTTTTAATCATTAAGATAATCCAGAGAGCAAAACAGACTAAATGAAGAATTAAGGCAAGAGGGGCCATGATTATAGTGATGGCGAGAAATTTAGGAATGAGTATCCAAAAAATTCCAAAGGCTATAGATTGAAGAGCATGAAAACGAATTTTTTTGTTTTTTGTTTCCATTAAGAAGACAACAAGGCCACTAACAAGAGTTAATGAATAGGCCAGGGTTGAGACGGTATTGTCCGGTAAATTAAAGCTATTGGTTTTTTCACTAGAGGTGGATGATGTTTTGATTTTATTGGTCATTGGAGTTTTATAAAATAAATAAGTAATTAAATTGTAACTGATTTGATCAGTTTGTAAAGACTGTCTTCGTTTATGATAGGAATTTTGAGTTTATGGGCTGTTTGGAATTTATTCGATGCAGAGGTGGGAGAGCTTGAGATGAGATATGAGAGATTTTTGGAAACGGAAGAAGTCATTTTTCCTCCGTTTTGTTCTATTAGGTCTTTTATCTCAATTCTTGGTCGATTAAGTTTGCCGGTGATGCAAAAGCTAAGCCCTTGGAGGGCTGAATTTCTAATTTTTCTCCCTTCGGGAGACTTCGCTTCGCTACGCAATTTACAATTTTCAATTAAAATTTCTTTCAGGATGGATTTGATGAATTTTTTTCTTTTTTGGATGCCGGAAAAAATTTTTTTAGCTAATGTAATTTTGACACCTGGCAGTTTTTTTAGTTGAGATATTTTTATATTTAATATTTTTTGAGGTGTATTAAATCCAGCAGAGATAATTTGCTTGATTCTGGCTAGACTAAAACTAGGAATGATTGAGGCATGGAGAACCTGTACAAGGCTCAACTTGCGTTTTTTTTGGATTTGATGGATCATATTGGAAGCCGAAAGTTTCCCTAGTCCTTCTATGTTTTTGATATCAGAGATTTTAATTTTATAAAAATCCCCCGGTAGTTTAATTATTTTGTTTAAGTAGAGTTTTTTAATTGTTTTTTTGGAGATTCCTTTGATGTCTAGGTTTTTGCAAAAGAGGTTTAGGCTGCCCAAAATTTGAGCTTTGCATGAGTTTAGATTGGTACAAAAAGAATTTTTGTCTTCGGTTAACAGTTTGCTTTTGCATGAAGGACAATGGGTTGGTATTTTTAAGTGGCCTTTGTTTACCTTGGTGATAATGGATTCTAGGTGAGGAATGACATCTCCGCGACGACTGATTTTGGCTATGTCTCCAATATTAATATTTTTTTCTTTTATTAATCTGTGGTTGGCCAAAGAAATGTAGTTAATAATAGCTCCGCTAATTTCAACTGGTTTGATTTTGGCAACCGGAGTGATTTTTCCCATTGGTCCTATTTGCCATTTAACGGATAAGATTTGGCTTTGATCAGTAGCAGCTGGGAATTTATAAGCAATTTGGTGTTTAGGGTGATTATTGTGAGAACCAAGTTTTTTTTGTAACTTAATATTGTTTATTTTTATGACTAGACCGTCTATGTCAAAAGGATATTGCTGGCGTTTGATAAGAAAATTTTGATAGATTTTTTTGATTTGTTTGAAATCTTTGCAATGGAAGCTATCAACGGTGACTATGTCAAGTTTTTTGAGGAAGTTGATTTTGTCTGATTCTTTTTTGAACTTGATTTGGGGTCCTTCGGCAGGCTCAGGATGACGTGACAGGTCGACGGCAAAAAGAGAGCAGTATGGTGAGAATTGGCTGTCTAAGCGTTGAGATATACCGGAAGCGGCGTTTCTGGGGTTGGAATAAATAGCGTTATGTTGTTTGGCAATTTTGTTTATTTTTTTAAAATCTTTGTAAGTAACCATAATTTCGCAACGGATGGAACCGTTAAAATTGTGGTTTAGTTTTTTTTTGAGGTTTTTCATTTTGATCACATTTTGGGTAATCAAGTCCCCTATTTGTCCGTCGCCTCTGGTGATGGCATTAAAGATTTTTCCGTTTTGATAAATTATTTCTAATGAGATGCCATCGCATTTTGGTTGAACTATGAAGTCTGTGTTTGGTGGGGTTTTTTTGAGTTTAAAGTAATGAACCATGCTGGAATAAGTAGAGGCTTTGTTTTGTGATCCCATGTTCATAATATGTTTTTTTTTGGGCCAGCCGGTATCAAAATTGGGATTGCCGATGGTAGAAAAAATTCGGTGGTGAGGAGCTTTTTGACGCAGGATATCTTCTAAGGTGTCGTAAGTATGGTCGGACATGATTGGATTAGAGGTGGTGTAGTAGGCCTTTTTGGCCTTTATTAGCAATTCACCTAGTTGGGGAAGGCTGGTTTTTTTAAGATCAATGTCTTTGAGAGTAATTTGTTTTTTCATGGAATACTATGGATAGTTTGATGGCAAAAAATAGATTTAGGTTTTAGACGGTGGTGAGGGCGTAGTAGGCGCCTTTGGTGGAGCCTTGTTTTTGGACAGCGCCGGCTGATATTAGTTTTTTGAGATCTCTCCAAATAGTGTCGTCTGATACCATGGGTAAGATTTCTTTTGCTTCGGGCATTCTGATGCCACCAAATTGTTGCATATATTCAACTAGTTTAATTTGTCTTTCAGTTAGAGGGATTTGTTTACCGCCTAATTTTTGTTTTAATTTAATATCACGGCTAAGGGATTTGACCTTTTCTTTAATTCGGTTAAATTCAATTGCCAGAGCTTGAGTGTAATATTCAATCCATAAAGTTAGATCTCTTTTGAAAATGTCAGAGGCTTTGAGGTGGGTTTTTTGAATATTATTGTAATAATCTTCAGCATTGCGATCGAAGTATTCTTCCAGTGAGAATAAGCGTCTTATGTCGTAGTTATTAACATAAAGAGGTAGGATGGCAAAAGCTCGGGAAATACGGCCATTGCCTTCTATAAACGGATGAATGGCTACTAGGATATATTGGGTAATGGCTGATTTTATGGTGGGGTGGATTTCGTTGCTTAGTGATGAATTAAGCCAGCTAACGAAATCGGTTATTAAGTATGGAACTTCAATGGCTGGTGGAGGCCGGTGGGCGATTTCTCCTGTTTGTGTATTTTTTAGAACCACTTGTTGATGTCTATATTTTCCACATTGATCAGCAGGAATAACTTTTTCTGTAGTTAAGGTGTGTATTTTTTTGATAATAGTTTCACTATAGAAAAAAGGTCGATTTTCTTTGTCGTCTGCTTTTGAAATAATTTTTTCTTCCGGAAGAGGCATGTTGGCATCATAGAGTGACCACAGTTCTTCCAGATATTCGATGACATTTCTGTAATTAATAACTTCCTGGATATCTCGTTGACCGGCTGTGATTTTTTGCCCCTCAACCAGTCTGGCAACTTCTTGAAAAGAGAGATCGTTTCCTTCTATTCTGGTTCCGTAATGAACGGTTCTTATAATGGCGTCTTGTTTGAATTGTTTTTCATAGGCCGGAATTAAAGGGGCCTCGTCTATAAGGGCTTTGGCGGATTCCAGGTTTCCGATGTTTTTTAAAACTTGATTGGTGATGGTAAAGACGGGAGTAAACATGTTTTTTATCTTAGGTGAATTGTAACATAATTTTTGAGGTGATAGTGCGGGGATAAAAAATTTACTAACAGTAAATTTTTCTAATTTCTAATTTCTAATTTCTAAACTAAATTTAAAATTCAAAATTTTTTGAGTGTCATTGTGTGGAGTTTTAAGTTATGCTTTTTACATTTCCGACGGGATTGCCACGTTTCGCTCGCAATGACAGGTTTTTTCCGATAGGATTTTCCAAAGGTGGATATGTTGCTACAACGACGGGCGACCGCAAGGGTCGCCCCTACAAAATTTGCAATGACAGATAATCTAACAACTGGATAAAAAGAAGTGGTCGAGGGCGGAGCGTGGGTCGACGTTGTGTTTGATCATGGAAATAGATTTTAGGAGGTTTTTAATGATTTTACTGGTATGTGTGTCTGCTTGTTTTGTTAGTAACCGTTGGTAAATTTTTACTTCCTTTTCCAAAAGAGGTAAAACATCGTTTTTGTCTTTGGAAAGTTTTTCTGAGAGAGAAAGGTTTTCCTTAAGTGATGGTGATATGATTATTTTGGAAATTTTTATTTTTTTATTTTTTTTGCCAGATGAAGAAAAAAAATGATGACAACGAGAGTGGATTGTTGGTAGTAGTGAACTGGAATTATTGGTGCTTAGTATAATATAAGTGTTTTGTGGTGGTTCTTCCAGTGTTTTTAAAAGAGCGTTTTGGGCTTCTCTTTTTAGTTTTTCTGCTTTTTTGATGATGACCAATTTGTTGGTATGTTTGATAGGTTTTTCCTGGAGGAATTTTTTTATAGTACGAATTTGTTCAATTCCCCAGCCTGTTTTTTTGTCAACAATAAGGACGTCGGGATTATTGAGGTTCGTTGAGTTATTAATGGACAAAACTATTTTTTTAAGTTTTTTGTCTGTTTTTTGTTTGTTTATGATTATGCTTGATGGGAACATTGTGTTGTTTTTGAAAAGAAGTTAATATGAATTATAGATTATGATAAAAAATTCTGCCCCAGGGGTATTTGAAAAATTGAGTGATGTTTTGTTGGATAAAGGCTTGATAGATGAACAAACAGCCGAGCAGATTGCTTTAAAAAGACTAAAGACCGGTCAAGACGAGGAGGAGATTATTAGAACAATGAGATTGGTTTCTGACAGAGAATTGATTGAAGCTAAGGCAGTATATTTGAGAATTCCCTTTGTTGATTTGGAAGATATTGGTTTTTCTCCGGAAGCTTTGTCTTTTGTTCCAAGGAGTGTTGCGGAGAAATATAGAATAGTTCCTTATGGTTTTGATAGTAAGGATTTGGTTTTGATGGTGGCTATGGTAAATCCTTTGGATTTAGAGACTATTGAATTTATTGAGAAGAAATCTGGTTTGAAAGTGAAAGCTGCTATGGGTTTGAAAAAACAAATAGACTTTTTTATTCGAGAAAAATACGAGAGAGAGAGAGGAATTACGTCTGAGGTGAGCAAGGCTTTAAGCGAGAGAAAGAAAGACGAAAAAATAGTGGTTAAGAGTAAATCTGAAAAAGTTTCCGCTGAGGCTCCGGTGGCTAGAATTGTTAAAACAATTTTGGAGTTTGCCATTAAAGCAAGGGCGTCTGATGTTCATATAGAACCACAAGAATCCAGTGTCAGAGTAAGGTATAGGATTGATGGTATTTTGCAGGAAAAGTATTTGTTGCCTAGAAATGTTCATGACGCGGTGGTTTCAAGAATTAAGATTTTGTCCGGTTTAAAAATAGACGAAAAGAGAGTTCCCCAGGATGGCAGATTTTTCTTTTCGGTTGATGATAAGGATGTTGATTTGAGGGTATCTACCTTACCGATTACTTACGGCGAGAAGGTGGTGATGAGGCTTTTACAAAAATCGCAAAAAGTTCCAAGTTTGCCAGATTTGGGTTTACGAGGAAGAGCTTTGAGAAATTTTATGGATGCAATCGAAAGACCTCATGGGATTATTGTCGTTTGTGGTCCAACTGGTTCTGGAAAAACAACTACTTTATATTCTGCTCTAAATATTGTTTCCACTTCAAAAGTTAATGTGAGTACTATTGAGGATCCGGTTGAATATCAGATTGATGGAGTTAATCAAGTACAGGTTAATAATCAGGCCGGCTTGACTTTTGCCACGGCATTGCGTTCTTTTTTACGCCAAGATCCAAATATTATAATGGTTGGAGAAATAAGGGATACCGAAACAGCTGAATTGGCAATTAATGCGGCTTTAACTGGGCACTTGGTTTTTTCGACTTTGCATACAAATGATGCGTCAGGTGCTCCACCAAGAATGATAGATATGGAGGTAGAGCCTTTTTTACTTGTGTCTTCTTTGAGTTGTGTGGTGGCCCAGAGAGTTTTAAGGCGAGTTTGTAAAGATTGTTCTGAGTTGGTGCCGGTAGATGATATGTTAGAGTCGACTTTAAGAGAGGCTTTGGGGTCAATTTATGATGCTGTAGTTGATAAGTGGAAGAAGGAAGGAAAAGAGATGATGATTCCTCGGATTAATGGTTGTGATAAGTGTAACAAAACCGGTTACTTTGGCAGGATAGCTATTTATGAAGTAATGCCGATTACGGAAAAGATCGGTAAGATGATTATAGAAAAATCACCAGCGTCTGAGATTCAGAAAGAGGCAATGAGGAGCGGGATGTTAACGATGAAGCAGGATGGATATGTAAAGGTTTTGGAGGGGGTTACGACGATTGAGGAGGTTCATCGTGTTGCAGAATACTAGAATTTTAAAAATTTGAATTAAATTTTTGCTTATGCATACAAAAGTAAAAGAACTGTTGACTTTGGCAATCAATAATAAAGCGTCGGATTTGCACTTATCTTCTGATGTTTTGCCGAAGATAAGGCTTGATGGAAAGTTGGTTGATGTGACTAATTTTTCAGAAGCAGATATGAAATTTATGCCAGAGATGATTCTTTCTTTGTTGAGTGAGCTACAGAAGAAGAAATTGGAGGAAACCAAAGAACTGGATTTCTCTTTGGACGTATCTGAGTCGAGGTTTAGAATCAATGTTTATTTTCAAAAGGGAATGCTGGCGGTGGCTTTAAGAATTATTTCGTCTGAAATTCCATCTTTGGAATCTTTAAATTTGCCTGATATTTGTAGGAGTTTTTGTAGTGTTAAACAGGGCTTTATTTTGGTTACTGGTCCTACCGGACAGGGAAAATCAACAACAGTGGCATCAATACTTAATGAAATAAACAGTAGTAGCGGTTGTCATATTGTGACAGTCGAAGATCCTATTGAGTTTTTAATAAAACCAATTAAGTCTATAGTGAGTCAAAGAGAGCTTGGACATGACACTTTGAGTTTTCCGGGGGCGTTACGGGCTTGTTTGAGACAAGATCCCAATGTGGTTTTTGTGGGCGAGATGAGAGATCTTGAAACAGTTGGAACAGCTTTGACGGTGGCGGAAACCGGCCATTTGGTTTTTTCAACTTTGCATACGAATTCAGCTTCTCAGGCTATTGACAGAATAATTGATGTTTTTCCGGAAGGTAGTAAGGCTCAGATAAGATTACAATTGGCATCGGTAATTACAGCTGTTATTTCTCAAAGACTTTTGCCGTCTATAGGGGGGGGTAGATTACCGGCGGTAGAAGTAATGATAGCTACCGCGGCTGTTAAAAATGCAGTTAGAGAGGGAAAAACATACATGATTGATAATATTATTCAGACTAGTGCCGACGTAGGGATGATTGGTTTGGAGGCTTCTTTGGCCAAATTGGTTAAATCTGGAAAGGTTAGTGAAGAAGAGGCGGTAGCTCGGGCTTTAAGAGTGTCTGAATTACAGAGTAGATTGAGGAATAACTCAAAATTGTAATATGAAAAGATTTTTTTATAAGGCTAAAGATTGGCATGGCAAGATGATAAAAGGAAACCTAGAGGCGGTGGATGAAAAGGCGGTTGTAGAAATGATTAAAGATAGCGGGTTGGTTCCTTTGTTGGTAAAGGAAAGCAAAAGGAGTGTTTTTGACGAGTTTTTAACTAAGATTTTTGGCAAGGTTGGATTGAAGCAGATAACAAGTTTTACCAGGCAGTTGTCAACCATGATGACGGCAGGTTTACCGTTGACCGATGCATTGTCTTTGTTAAAGGTACAAATGAGAGGGGAAAAAATGTTTTTTGATGTTTTGGATGATTGTTTGGAGAAGGTGAGGGCTGGACAGTCTTTGGGATTTTCTATGGAAAAATATAGCAAAATTTTTGGGGAAGCTTATGTAGCTTCGATTAAGGCTGGTGAAAAAGGAGGGGTTTTGGACGAGGTTTTGCTAAAACTTGCCAAAAGTTTAGAGAATGAATATGAGTTTAGGGGGAAGGTCAAGGGAGCAATGGTTTATCCGGTAATTGTGATAATAGGCATGATAATAGTAGTTTTTATTATGATGATTTTTGTTATTCCAAAGCTAATGGATTTATATGCTGATTTTGGTTCGGAGATGCCGTTTATTACCAGGGCTTTGATGTTTGTTTCTTCGGTGATGGTTAGGCTTTGGTTCTTGTTTCCCTTAATCCCTCTATTGTTTTATATTGTGAATAAATTTGGGAATAAATTTGAGAAATTTAGGTTGAAAAAAGATGGTATGTTGCTTAAATTGCCTATTTTGGGGGAGTTGATGGCAAAGACTATTATAGCTAATACTTGCAGAACCTTATCAATGCTGTTGACAGCTGGAATATCTTTGATCAGCGGATTGAAGATAGTGTCGTCTGTGGCTTCTAATGAGCTTTTTGGTCAAGCTTACAGAAAAATTGCGAATCGAGTGGAAAAGGGTTTTAGTGTGGCAGATTCTTTTGCAGATCATGAAATATTTCCGATGATTGTCAATCAGATGGTGACTACGGGTGAGGCTACTGGGAAGTTAGACGAAGTTTTGATGAGAATAAGTGATTATTTTTCTACCGAAGCAGAACAATCGGTTAAGTCTTTGACTTCGGCAATAGAGCCTTTGATAATGATTATGCTGGGAATTGGGGTGGCTTTTTTGGTGGTAGCGGTGATAATGCCAATTTACGACTTGACATCCCAATTTTAATGTCGAATAATGAATTAGAATATGATGAGAAAAGGTTTTACATTAGTAGAGTTGCTGATTGTTATCGCTCTTATTGGAATTTTATCTGTAGCGGTTTTGGCAACCATCAATCCTATTGAGCAAGCTAACAAGGCTAGGGATGCTAAGTTTCAAAATGATGCGGCTGAGGTTTTGAATGCTTATGAAAGATATTATGCTTCTTTGAATACGTATCCGTGGGGTACTCCAGAAGATGTTGGAGCGACTACGATTGTGAGTACAGATATTTTGTTTGGTGTGGCAGGTGTAGGAGAGACTGGTGTTTTGATAACCACCTCAGAGTTAAAGAGTTCTTTTGCGGCCAAATCTCCTTTTAACACTACTGCTTCGACAGTGGATTTGATGTATGTTTACAATAATGGTTCTGATTCAAATTATGTGTGTTATGTACCAAAGGCTAAGGCGAATCGATCTAGGTATGGAGATTTGCGTTGTTTGTCTGCTACCGGAGAAATGTTGAATCATGATGATGCTGATTGTACGGCGATCGGGGAGACGGATGTGGCTTGGAATAGCGGTGTCTTTTTTGACACTGATTTTGCTCACTTTTTATGTGTACCTGAGACGGCAGAGGTTGCCGATGTAGTACCCGGTTCTTCTATCTAAAGATTGATTTTGGTTTAAACTTATTTATGAATTTGTTATTTTTGTTTTTGGTTTTTTTGCTTGGTTTGTGTGCGGGTTCTTATGTCAATATGCTGGTATTTCGTACCGCGAAGCGGTACGAAATACAAATTCCAAATTTAAAATCACAATTTCCAAATAAAAAAAACAAAAATAAAAAAAGAATAAGAAAAGAGGTAGACAAAAGATTTAGTTTTTGTGATGGGTGTGGAAGACGATTGAAATGGTATGAAAATATTCCGGTTTTAAGTTGGATTTTGCAAAAAGGCAAAAGTAGGTGTTGTGATAGTCCCCTACCCTTGAGTTATCCAGTTGTTGAACTAACAACCGGGTTATTGTTTGTAATTAGTTTATTGGTTTTGATTCCGACGGGATCCTTCGACTACGCTCAGGATGACACTTTAATTTTGATTTTAATGATTAGTTTTGTGGTGGTTACTTTTCTGGTTTTTGGTTTACTGATGGATTTGAAATATATGATTTTGCCAGATTTTGGTACAGCAATATTAATTGTTTGTGCGTTAATAATGAATCTGTTGACTAATTCCGATGGGATCCTTCTACAGGTTTTCGCCGTCGCTAAAGCTATGGCGGACAGGCAGGATGACGTATTGGTTGGTGTTGGTGCTTTTGGGTTTTTACTTTTTTTGCACTTAATTACTAAGGGTAAAGGTATGGGAATGGGAGATGTAAAATTTGCTTTTTTTATGGGAACATTTTTGGGTTTTAAGAAAGTTGTGTTGGCTTTTTATATTGCTTTTATATTGGGGGCTGTGGTGGGAGTAGTATTGCTTTTGTTGAAAAAAGTAAAAAGAAAAACTCAAATAGCTTTTGGTCCATTTTTAATTGTTGGAGTTTTTTTATCATGGTGGTGGGGAGACTGCTTAAAATTTTTAATTTTTAATTTCTAATTTTTAAACAAAAACAAACAACAAGAAAAGAGGTAATATTGGTTATGAACAAAAAGAATAATGGTTTTACCTTGGTTGAAGTTTTGTTAGTTTCGGTGATATTGATAATTTTGGTAGTGATTATGACTGGTAGTCTTAATCCTAGTGCGATGATTGCCAGAGCACATGATTCTCGGAGGAAGAAGGATTTGGCTAGAATTAGGATTGCTTTTGAAAATTATTATGCTGATAAGGGTTGTTATCCTGTACAAGCAGAGATTGACGAGTTGATGGATGACGAAAATTGTTTTGGTGATGTATTTTCCCCTTGGTTGGGAAAATGGCTTTGTGATCCAAAGGGTCACGTTTATGAAATAGCTGTTAACAATGAAGACGATCCTGGTTGCCCGAATTGGTTCAAAATAATGGCAAACTTAGAAAATAGGATAGATGTGGATATTCCAACCGGTTGGTATGAGGGTGGGTCTCGTTACTTTGGTGATGGTTCCCTAAATAATAATGATGTTAACTATGGAATTTCTAGTACTAATGTTTTGTGGTATGACGAAGTTTCTTTAGGATTAGGAGAGTGTCGGGGTGATACTTGTTATGTTTTAATTGGTACAGATTGTCAACCGGCCTGGGGGAATCATTGCAGTGGCGATAACTGTTATTATGAACATGGTGGGTCTTGTATTCCCATGTGTCAAGTTAGTTGTTGTAGGGAGGATTGTGAATGAAAAGTTATAAAAAGGGTTTTACGTTAATTGAATTGTTGGTAGTTATGGCAATAATGTCGATACTGACCATTGTTGCCGTTTCACAATTTCAGAATGCTAAAAAGAAAGCCAGGGATACCAAAAGAAGAGCTGATTTGAGTGCTGTGTCAAAAGCCTTACAAATGTTTTATGCTGATTACGGGGAATTTCCGAGTACTAACCCCTCTGTAGGTGTGCCAGAATTTGATATTGGAGCAATTTGGGGTGGAAGTTTTCAAGACGGAAACCATGTTTATATGAAAGTTATGCCTATTGAAAGCACTTTGGATGATTATCCGTATTGTTATGTGGTATCGGCTGACAATACTGCATATGGTCTTTTTACTTATTTAGAAAGTAGTGGGGATACGGAATGCCAGGGAAATAATTATACATGTGACGGGAGATCTGGCTACTGTTATTCTATAGTTAGTCCTAATGTTACTGTTGATGAAATGAGTGAGTGATGGATATAAAATTCTAAATTCAAAATAAATTATTCAAATATTGAAATTTAAGATAACACTAAAATTAAAAACAAATTTAAAATAATACTAAAATGAAAAGTAAAATAAATTTTAAAGAAAAAAGATCTGTGTAATTCCAACGGGATCCTTCGGTGAACTCAGGACAAGTTTGCTACGTCCTCCGATTTGATCGGAAGACTCGCAATGACAGGCTTGAGGGTTTTACTTTGATTGAGCTTTTGGTTGGGATGTTTATTATTGCTATGTTGACTGGTTTGTTGTTGCCTAATTTTATGGGTGCAAGAGAAAGAGCTAGAGATGCGAGCAGAAAACAGGATTTAAATGCCATGAAAAATGCACTTAGAATATATTACAATGATAATCAAGCTTATCCGACAGGTACCAGTCTTGATGCCAATTTTTCCAGTTACATGCCTGGAATTGTGAACATTGGTTATGGATATACTTACGCCCAGGTAGACAATGGTGATGGTTTTAGGGTTAGCTTTGGAACTGAAGCCACAAAAGCAGAAGAGAATGGGAGTTCACAGTTGAAGTGCGGAGTTGGTACTGGTTCTACTGACCCTGATATTTTTATGATTTGTGGAAACTAACAGATCATTGAATAATGTTTTGTGTTAAATTTATTTAGGAGATTAAAAAAATAGATAACTAGATGACTGGATAACTAGATTACTAGATAAAAATTAAAAATGAAAAAGAAAAAAAGTGTTAGGGGTTTTACTCTTTTTGAATTGTTGGTAAGTATTTCTATTATTGGTATTTTGGTGGCTTTGGCGACTGTGTCGTATAGTGGAGCTCAGAGGAAAGCTAGAGATGCCAGAAGAACACAGGATATGAAGGCAATACAGATGGCGGCTGAACAGTATTATTCTTTAAGTGGAGGGAGTTATCCTACTTCTTATTCTACTGGGGATACATGGACAATGGATGAACTGGTTATCCTTCCAAGTTTCCCGACTGATCCAAAAAATGACGCTACCTATAATTATTCGGACCATTGTACGGGTAATTTAAATGCATATTGCTGTTGTGCTGAAATAGAAAATAGTTCTAGTGGAAACAGTAATGATAGTTGTGGATTTGGTACTGCCACGACACATTTTTGTGTTCAAAATCAACAGTAATTCTGTGAAACAGAATTAAATTTAACAATTTTCAAAATTCAATTTTTAATGAATTTTCAACTAATTAATTTACAAAAAAGAGTGTTTTGGCGAGAAACTTTTCGCGATGATGGAGTCGTGGGTTTTAGTTTAATTGAACTGATTGTAGCAATGACTATTGTTATGGTCGTGACTATGGTTGGTGTGGTTAGTTATCAAGGTGCTAACCGCAAGGCCAGAGATGGAAAAAGAAAAGCTGATTTAGAGAAAATAAGGGTGGCTTTGGAAATATACAGGCAAGAGAATGATTATTATCCAGAAACGGCCGATAGCGACTTGGTGCCCGATTATTTGCAAGGTTGGCCTGATGATCCAAGGAATAACTCGTATTACTATCTTAGAGGTGTGGGAACATTATATAGTTATGCTATTTATGCTCAAATGGAGGGTACGGGAGAAACTAATGGTTATTACGGAGAAAATTGTGGTGATGAGGGTGTTTGCAATTATAGAGTAAACAATCCTTAAAGCTGGTAATTGGTGGTTGGAATTATTAGTATGAATGTATGAGACAGAAGGCTTTTACTTTTATCGAAATGATTACGGTACTTGGTTTGTTCGTTCTTTTGTTGAGCGGTGGAATGGTTTACATGAATGATTTTAAAGGTAGACAGGATTTGGGTATAGCCAAAGATGAATTGATTAATAAGTTGAGACTAGCAAGAAATTTAGCCAGGACTGGACAAAAACCAGAAGGAATCACTGATGATTTTTCGTACATAGAGGTGTTGTTGGATGAAGATGGTTTTATGACAGTTTCTACTGATATAGGTAACAGCTATTTTAGTGAAGATATAATTCCGGCTAATGTCAGGGTGGAAACATCGATTGAAGAAGGTGAATTGCTTTTTTTGATTCGTGACGCAAAATTACTTAGATATGATGGTGAGTTGATTCCAAGCGGTGTTGGGGAAAGTGTGGCAATTACTTTAGTTTCGATTGAAGATGAGTTAAATACAGAAACGGTTATTATTCGTTCATCGGGATTGATAGAGAATGATTAAAAGAGAAAAAAATGAGGGGCAGAGTATGGTTGAGTTGATTTTTTCCTTGGGGGTATTGGTTTTGGTTTTGGGCGGAGTGGTAACGCTGTTAGTTAGGTCTATGAGTAGTAGAAGCGAAGGATTTGATAGAAAAAAGGCAAGTGAGTTGGCGGAGATTGTTATGGAGGAGTTAGTGGCTGAAGAAAGAAACACACCTGATATTTTTTGGCAGAGGGAGAATTTATCTGAACAAACAAATACCGATTTTGATGGTTATGAGTATAATGTGGGTTTTAGTGGTGTTGATGGTACAGCTGATTGTGTCGGTGTTGGTAGGCGTTGTTTTTATGTGGAAGTTGTGGTCAATTGGACCAGAGATGAAGAAAAGAGCATTAGTTTTAGTAGATATTTTACTGATGGAAATTAAAATAAACAAAAAAAGGGCTTTTACGTTGATTGAAATGGTTGTAATAATGGGATCGACTGGTCTTATTTTTGTGATAATAGCGGGTATTTTGATGAACTCTGTTAAATCTTCTCGAAGGATTAGTGTGGCTAACAGTGTGGAAGAGAGTGGTGCTTGGGCGATAGCTGAAATAAGGAAAAATTTATTAAAAGCTGATATAGAAAGTTTAACTTGTCCCGCTGATATTGGATCGTCTTTGAGTTTTGTTAGCCGATTGGATGGTGCTACCAATTATATTGTTTGTGATGAAACGGGAGGATCGATTGCTTCAGTATCGGCAATAACGGAAGTAAATTTTCTTGGCAACAGTATTCTTGTTTCCAGTTGTCAGGATTTTGTCAGTTGTGATTTAACTTCATTTTTTCCTGTTGTGGATTTTAAGTTTACTTTATCTAGCGGTGATGAGGAGTCTGGAGTGGATAGTTATGTAGAAAGAGATTTTGATGCAACGGTGGTAGTAAGGGAGTAATAGGCCCTTGACAGGAATATTAACTTAATTTATAATTAGTACATAAAACATACTGATTATGAACCAAGTACAAAATTTAAAAAAACTGGAGGGTTTAAGTTATTTTGACAAAGGTACTTTGTTGCAGTATATCAATCTCTCTGACAATTCACTTTATGCAAATATTAACCGGTGGATAAAAAGTGAAAGAATTATTCAGCTTAAAAAAGGTTTATATGTGACTACTGCTTACTTTAATAAGATATCCAATAAGGATACTTATGTTGAGTTTATTGCTAACCGATTAAAAGTTCCTTCTTACCTTAGTTTAGAATATGTACTTAGCAGGTATGGTATTTTGGCTGAATCTGTTTTTTCTCATACTTGTGTCACTCTTAAGTCAACTGGAAATTTTTCGAACAAATTTGGAACTTTTGTTTACAAAAACATAAAGAATGATTTGTTTACCGGATATCAGATAATAGAAAAAGATCAGTTTGAGATTAAACAAGCCACCAAAGCTAAAGCTCTGTTTGATTATATTTATTACAGGGTTTGTAGAGTTAAAGATATCGGTGAGGATCTGTTGTCGTCGTATAGGTTGAATTTTGGTGAGTTTACCAATAAAGATATAAAAGAGTTTTCGGTTTATTGCCAAAAGGCAAAGATCAAGAAATATGAGGTTCTACCTAATTTAATTAAAAAAATCAGATGATTATCAAAGAACTGGAAAAAATAGTTCAAGAAGAAAAAGCAAAAGGTTCGCTTGGTTTGTATATACGTAATTTGCTTAAAGAATATTTGCAAATTTATATTCTTTATTATGTTTATATTTCAAGAGAGTATCAAAAAAACTTAATTTTTACAGGAGGAACGTGTTTGCGTCATTTTTACAATCTTGGGCGTTTGTCTGAAGATCTTGATTTTGACTATATGGTGAAGTTTGACACAAAGGTGTTGCAGGGAGATATGATTGATTTTTTTGCAAAAAAATATAGATACAAAGTTATGAGTTCTTTAAAACAGCAAGGAAAACAGATTCTTTTTAAATTTCCTGTTTTATATGACTTAGATCTGGCTACTAAAGAGGAAAGTAACTTGCTTTATGTAAAAATTGATTTGTCAGAGAATCAGTCAAAACATCATGAAAGTATTGTTAGCTCAAAAAGTAAGTTTGGGTTTAATTTTGTGGCTGTGCATTATGATCTGGATAATTTAATGGCGGGTAAAATTCATGCCATTTTGACTCGTCAGTTTTTAAAAGGCAGGGATTATTTTGATTTGCTTTTTTTCTTGAAAAACTCGACTCAACCAAACCTTAAAAGATTATCTGATCTTTTGGGTCAAGAGGTAACAAGGGTGGGGTTGGAAAAAATGCTAGATGATAAAGTCGAGGAATTAGTTGCCAACCATAAGAATGATTTTCAGTCTGATTTAACTCCACTTATTAGCAATCCCGATATTTTGAATTTATATATCAATAATTACAAAAACGAATATTTTCGCAATAAAAAAAATGTTTTTTAATAAAATTGGCCAGTTTATTAAAAAATAAGCAAGGTTGAAAAGGGACGGGTCAATCAACTAGAAAAAGAAAATTTAAAAAAAACCTTCCAAACTTTTAGTCAAAAATTCACTAAATTAATTCCTTCTAAATTTTCAAATCTGGACAAACTTAATTACCAACAAATTTTTATTGGCAGTCATTATTTAGAAAAAAAACAACTTCTTTCAGGATTACTACAACTTTGGAAACAAATACAAGAAAATCTTTTGCCTTTTAGTGACTCACCAAAAAATCTCACAAAATCATTATTAAAGACAAAGCTAAAAACTTTTCAGAAAAAAATAAAAAAGATAAAGGAGTTATAGAAAAAATGGAAAACTCATATTTATTATATAGCCGTTACATATCTAATCTAATTACTGATAAATTTTAAAACCTATTATTTTTTTATAAAACTGATGTTTAAAATTTGTGAAAATGCGTGACGAGAGTGGTTAGAGAATAAACTGGTTTTTTGCTAAAAAAGCTTTTTGTTCAGGAATAAGGTTGTCAGGAAGTTGATTAAAAACTGCGAATTCTCGTCCTTGTTTACTGCCTCGCAACTCCCCTTCTGCCATTTTAGCCAGAAACGCATTGCTTATGGTGTGCCGACCGTCGTCATTAAAATACTCAATAATCCCCAATGGTTTAATGATTTTTACTTTTATTCCCAGTTCGTCTTGAATAATTCTATTAATAGCATGATCAATCGGTTCCATAAACAAAATTGTTCCTCCGCATATATGCCACATACCAACAAAAGGAGGAATAGATCGTTTAGTTAAAATAATACCCTGAGGAGTTTGAACGACAATATCGATGGCAGCTCGAGGAACTTTGTGATAAATTGACATAAATTCTTTGTAAGAAAGGCGTGGATAGTTCATGACTTTTTATTATTATACAAATTTTATGTATGAAGAATATGTTTGGGATCAAAATTAAAATTATTACTGACTTTATTTTTATTAAACACCAACTAAACCAAAAAGGTCTCTTGATAATTCCTGGAACTCATAGGGAAAGTTTAATGAAAAAAGCGTTGAAAGTTTATCAGAAAGGATTTGCCAAATATATTATAACTACCGGTGGAGTGAAGAATAAACAAGGTGTAACTGAATCACAAGAACAAAAAAATTATCTTATTAAACACAAAGTATTGGCAAAAATAATTTTTTCTGAAAATAAATCTACCAATACAAAAGAAAATGCCGTTTATG
>Ga0180015_1000167_pt1 | contig 19810 bp, 27 predicted proteins | sample KR13_S2_MetaG_FD_116508 | JGI IMG/M metagenome (GOLD analysis project Ga0180015, IMG submission 116508) | Groundwater microbial communities from the Olkiluoto Island deep subsurface site, Finland - KR13_S2_MetaG | ecosystem: Environmental > Aquatic > Deep subsurface > Groundwater | place...
ATAAAAATTCACACACCACATTGCAGAATCAGAAAAATCGATTTCATTTAAAGGTGCAATAAGCGATTTAGCTTGAGTATTATCCAAAAATTCATTGGCAAAATCACCATGTCCTAATAAACATGCTGTTAAAATTACATCTCTTCCCTTCAGACCATCGTCCTCATACAGGTCGGCTGGGTAAATAATTCCTTTTGGCATCTCCATATAGAAATTTCCTTCATCGTCTGTGTCACCATGGCATGATATATGAATTACTTTCGAATTGTTCGAGTATAGCTCATTGATAAAGTCATTTTTACTTCTTATCTGATGAAGTTCAATTGAATATTTATCAAACATATTTAAGAATTCATAGAGTAATTTGCCTTCTCTCAAATCCTCTGTTTTTGGAATACATTCAATTATATATATTCCTTTTTTCAAAGCCATTTAAACTCACCCATCGATTGAATATTTTGTATTGTCATATACCGCATGAATGACAGCTCTCGTTGCATTCATCTTTTGAAAGGCTGCGCTCCCAAAAGATCATTTCTTCGGCATTCATACTATCTGGAAAATGAAGTATATACTTTTCAAATTCTTCCTTAGCATCTTTAAATCGCCTTAACCTGCAATAAGTTCTCCCGATCGAATGGTGGATTTCAGGATCATCTGGCTCAAGTTCTAAACACTTTTTGTAATAATTCAAAGCCTCAACATAATCCGTATATTTATCTAAAAATAAATCACCTGATAATTTGTATGCACGTACATCGTCAGGTTTTATCTTGATAATATCGTGAAGAGCTTCCTGTGCTTTTTCGTAAGATCCCTCTATCCTGTAAAGATCAACGAGCATATGCCTGTATTCAATATTTTCAGGAGCAAGCTCTATTGCTTTGGAATATTCCTGTAATGCGAACGAATGGGAGTATTCGAATTTCTTCAGTGCCAACATATTTCCATAACTGGCATGTAAAGCTGCGCTGTCTGGTGCCAATGTCAATACCCGGATAAATTCCTCCTCAGCATCAAAATATTGCCTTAATGCCCGCAATCTTAAAGCAAGGTCGTATCTTGCGAGTACATCGTTCGGGTCTTTCCTAACGATCCTGCGCAAATTCACTATGTCTTCCTCAAATTTTTTCATTTCATTGAACATATCTGCAAGAGGCTTGTATGCCTCAATATAGTCAATATCGTGATCCGATGTGGAATATGTTCCAATTACTTTCTGGCTTGCGTTTGCGGTTCGAACCCCGCCCCCGATTATTTCCAGAAATGCCTTTTCAGCCTGTCGAAATTTGCCCAATACTTTGTTTTCATGCTCAAAGCTGACCTCTGTGTTCTTAATATCGCTTTTGATAATTTGTATCTGTGTGCTCTCATCAAGAACTACAGTTCCCTCAGGGATTGTTTCTACTACTACGAATTCCAATACGTCCGAACCATGATGATATGGAATTATATCGCCTTGGATAAGTGATGGATCCCCAGGTTGATGGATATTGATTTTTGAAAGTTCCGCTTCATTGTAACTTTTTGCAGGAGTTATAGAATAGTCCTCTATTAGCCTCAAAACAATTTTTTCAGCAATATTTGTATTGGTATTTTTCATCTTATTTTTCTCCGATTTCTGCCTTACTAAATTATTAAAGATATATCGATGTGATTGCATTCATCCTATTCTACAGATAACTATATTTCAGTGAAGACTTTTCTTTTTGCTATAGTTTTTCTGTAATGAATTTTCATTTCTCAGGTGATTCCATGATTCTTCTGAGAGCCTGTTTAACATACCAACTCCAAATATCATCAAGCTCCCAAGGGTCCCAATCTTTTCTAACTTCTCTCAAAAGGTTTCGTACACCCATCCCGAAGCCTAAATGAACCTTATTACACCAATATTTATCTTTTTGCGTTAAAGTCCAAACCTCTTTAAAAGTCTTAATTGGTATCTTTTCAATCAAATAATTAATTTGCTTTTCTGTTTCTTCTGGACTTTCTTCAAATCTACCTCTCCTTTCAGGCATAACAATCTCCCTACGAGCTAACATCATCTATTTTATGTTCATCAATTTATACTTTTAAGCTTACAAATTTTGCCACAATAATCCCCTATTTGTGCTTCCTTGATGCAGGATGCCAGAATTCATAATTATTTTATTCTTCTTTTTCTTTTGTTTCCATAATTTAATCTTTCATTAAAATTTATCTAATTCTTTTATAAGTTCTTTTTTAGAAACTACTCCAACATGCCTTTTTACAACAATTCCATTTTTTTCTATTATTACTGTAGGAATTGAACTTACTTTATATTTTTCGGCGATTTGTTCATTTTTATCAACATCGATAACTTCAAATTTTATTTTTCCATTATATTCTTTTTCTAAATCTTTAATTATTGGTGTTTGCATTTGACATGGTCCACACCATTCTGCAGAGAAATCTTTTACTACAATTTCATTTTTTTTAACATTTTTATCTTCAATTTCTTCTTTGTCATTAAGAGAATATGTGATATCTCTCCCCTTTTCACCCTTTTCAAATCTTTCTAATGGACTATCTCCTCTTTGATACCATCTTAAAATTTCAGCTCCAATTTGTCTTTCCTTTTGTTTTGCGTCAGTTCCTGGTGCATATTTTTTAGCATATCCTTTTTCCTTAGCTATATCCCATATATCCGATACTGACAATGGTTTTTTTGCACTTTTTAAAACCATCATAATTAACTCTTTTCCTGTCATTTTTTCGTTACTCATAGTTACTCATAATATCTCCCATATATTAAAAATTAATCCTTCATAATAATAATCTATCGGTATAATCCCGCATGTATGCTGTGGCTGAGACCGGGCAGGGTCAATGCAACATCAGTCGCCAACGGAATCATGAAATACCCACAGTTCTGCCGGGGTATTGTTCGATGAACCAGCCGGGAGAGATAGAATCAAAACCCAAACTTCGCAACCTAAATCCAATATTCATGTCCGTATTGAAATCAAAAACAGGCAAATAACCTAAGAATATTGAGAAGATAGCCTGTAAGCGAAAGAAAATATGGTTTTACTGGAAATAATTTAGTAATTTATTGTAGGTCACGAAATTTAGGACACAACCCAATATATAGTGAAAAGACCAACACTGGAGCAACTTGGTCTTCCCAACCCCAAGACATTTGAGCTGAATGGGGGGTAGTTTGAGAGCGCGGGTGGTTCGCGGATGGAGAGGCATGATGGGAATGTTTTTGAGGGGCGCACTCCAACTAAGCACCTTACAGGCTAAGACATGAAGCACATAGTAGGAGGATATGACCCAAGGAAGCTCTATATCAAACATACGAAGAATCAGAAATTAGTTGAATGAAAATAAATAATTAAAACTAAAAGGTGAATTATAAATGGCAAAGAAAATTAGACAACCAAAAACTTACGCATTGTACAAAAAAGAAATTTATAGTTGGGTAGACTTGTTAAAAGAATTAGATCTTGAACACAATGACAATGCAAATGCTCGTCCAGAATTTTATAAACAAGCTTCATCTAAACAACTTAAAGCTGTAAAATGTATGATTAAAGATGATGACGAAGAATATATAGAAATATGCAATGAATGTGGTGAACTTATTGATGATTGTACATGTAATAACAATGATGTAAATAAGTATTGTAATGAATGTGGCGAACTTATTGATGATTGCACTTGTGAAGGTGATAACCAAGATAATAACGAAAATAATGAGTATATAATATCAAATGATAAAAAAATAGTAACATGTGCACAATTACCAAACGGTAAATGTATAAAATGGGTTGAACTTTTAGAAATGCATGATCTTGATCATAATCCAAGACGATCTGCATATGAAGAATGGAAAGAATATAAAAGAGATTCTACTAAAAAACTTCCTGAAGTAAAGCGTGTAGATAAAAATGGAAATAATATTCTTGATAAAGAAAGACCTATGATAACACAAGCAATTAAACGTCTTGTTTGGACAAAATATTTTCCAAAAACACTTAAAGGAATATGTCCATGCTGTAAAGACATAAAAGACAATGAAATTAATTTTGGATGGTTTATAATTGGGCATAACATACCGGTATCAAAGGGAGGTTCATCGGAACCTGATAACTTAGTACCTATATGTGGAGAATGTAATCAGGGTATGGGAAATAAATATTCTATTGTAGAATGGCGTAAAATACTTTTAAGTACAAAAGGAAAATTGGTTGTGTAACATGACTTCTTCATTCTTTTTAATTTTGAGCGGTTCAAGCGAATTAACGATATTGCGCCTGATACAAAAGCACCGGAATAATGTGCTGATGATAAAGAATACCCATCTCTCTATGAAACAAACAGAATGACATGAATATGGAACTAAGACCAATAGATGAAATGATGCTGACAACAAAATACGACGGTAAATATCTTATAGATTGGTTTAACGATGAGAAAATAGGAGCTACTTTGACTTTCAGTATCGCTGATCTACCAGATGATACCGTCACATGCTTAAATCAACTATTTATCATACTTAAACTAAACCTATGGGCTGAAATAAATTCAGACAAAAAAATAGTAATTGAGCTTATCTCTAAAAAATATGCTATCAGAAGGGCATCCAATACGAAATTGGATAGTGCCATACCATACGACTATAAAGCCTTTCTAATAGCAGCATATCAGAACAGATTCCAAAAACCTGAGCACATACAGGTCAACTCCAAAACCGAAAGGGCAGAAACTAAAGGCACTGGTATAGCCAATGAAACAAATGAGATGACTGAAAAGAAGAAGAAAGAACTCCGAAAAGGACTTGCAGATATGAAAGGCACAAGAAGCGCTGCAAGTGATTGAAAGCAGAAAGCTGTTGATGGTATGATCGGGGTCGCAAAGTCGATCGAGCATGATTATGAATGTGGGTTTGAGAGGACGAAGGATGAGAAGGCTTGTGGGGGTGTGGGTATGGGTTGTATTGCGGGGAGTAGGGACGTTTCAGCAAAAAAGGTTACACTCCCCATACCCACAGCATAACTTTTAACTGTTAATCGTCTGCACAGTAAACACCAGGCAAATAAGCACCTATTATGTTCTTCCAGCCATATTTTTTCCCTTGATAAGGTTCTCCATCATCCGTTTTAACAATGTTGTCCCATTGAACATAAGCAACTGTCCCAACAACATCATAGAGAACCGCGTGCATGATTTCATGATTGAGGCATTTAATATAACGAGGTATATTTAAATATCGTTTGCGTCTCTTGGTGCATGGTTTGGTTTTCTTAAGATAAGAAGTAGCTCCACAAGCATGGTTACCAGAATATAAAGTAGTCAAACGTTGCGCCAGCGCACCCAACCGCAGCAGAGCTGCGGGGCATGATTGCGCTGGCGCTTTGTAGTTTCGGGGTATGCTAAATCTCGAAGCATTGCTTTCCTATGTCCCTTTGTTGCATCGGCCTGTCCCAACCGCAGCAGAGCTGCGGGGTATAACGATTAAGATCAAAACTCGAAAACATAGTTACTAAAATCGTCGAAATTCAGGATTTATATAGAACTTTCTATCGCAAGAACTTTCATGAGAACCATTTTGCTGAAATCATATCTTGTGATTATCCTGACCAGACCGCTTTCAGGCATTCCATTACTTAAAGCGATGTAAGTTGTTCAAGTTAAACGCTTTATTAAATCTTAACGCTTAAGGTCGGGTAACGGCAAACTAATCGCGGATTGACGCAGATTTCTTATTGGTTTCTTTTTATCGATTTATAAGAAATCCCAACTATCAATAGAGAAACCCAAAAACTTAGAGTCGGGATACCTGTGGGTGTAGGTGTTGGAATTTCTCTTACTTTTATGGGAAGTTTCAGCGTACGATCTTCTCTCGTTGAAATATCATCTCCAAAATAGTAAATAATCCTTCCCTCTACCTCGAAGTTATCGCCTATCTGATTGGGCATTATATTTACTTTAATATGTCTGCTTCCATCCTCTGGTTTAAGATCGTACATAGTCACGTATTGCCCGGCTCCGGATTTTGAAAATTCTGACGAGGTAACGCTCCACCCATTTGGAGGGATAATGATGACCTGAACATGCATTATCGGATTTCCGATTATGTTTGTTGCAGACAGTATCAGGAGTACATTTTCACCGAGGACAACATTTGTCTTTTCACCGTAGAGGTTGACGCTTGATGTAGATTTTGAACTTGGAATAGGTGTTGGAGTTGGAGTTGGGGTTGGTGTTGGAGTTGTCACATGTGTGGTAGTCTCTGTTGATTCAAATCCAAAATAATTAGTACTCCAATCACTGGTTCCTATTAAAACCCATTTACCATCTTTTTCGAATACTGTATGTATAGCCGACTTAATATGTATATCTCCTAATCCTGTTACTTGTGAAGAATCAGAAATCCACCTATTTCCATTCCATTTGAAACCTAGGAAAGAAAACCTTACATCAGGTCCATGTCCTAATATACCACTGTCTGATTTACTTATTATTAGAATATTCTCATTATCTTTTACGAATGCAGCAGGATGCGTATAAGTACCTAAACCTTCTAATCCTGATACAAGAGAAGGATTATTTAACCACGAAGAACCAGTCCATGTATACCCTGTGTAAGTACCACTATACGCATGTTCCATTATCAAAACATATTCATTATTTGTCATTTTGAATATAGTTGGTTTACCTTCTGATAAAGGGGATAATCCACTTGAATATTTTGAATCAACTACCCATGATGCCCCATTCCATACATATCCCTCTGGGATTCCAGTATCACCCCATCGACCTCTTACTAAAACCCATACACCATTTATCTGAAAAACAGATGGTGAAATATAGTGGTCTATACTTGGCAATCCAGCTATTACGCTTGGATTACTTACCCATTGCGTTCCATCCCATGTATATCCAAAATATTCTGAAGGATTGTCCCCACCCGACGTTATTGCAGTCCAAATTCCATCTTTATAAAATATTGTTGGGTCTACCCAGCATTTACATGCACTGGTTATGGTCATATCTGCCAGTCCTTTTGTTAGCTGATTTGAGTTGTCTACCCAATTTATAGAAGCACCGACACTTGGTATAAGTATTAGAACAACTAATAAAAATATTTTCTTATGCAAGTCCTAACCCCCAAATCTGCCTGCCTTTTCTTTCATTAGTCCATTCATTATCATTATAACGATATTAATTCAAGCAAGAACCATATATAATTATCGAAGACCTACCTGACCACGATCGTGCGCTATAAACAATCCTCTGGGCTTTAAAGTTATAACGATAATAAGCAGTACATAAACGACTTGCAGAGCCTTAGGCAAATATAACCAGACTGCTCCGTGTTGGGCTTTTGGATAATAGCAAAAACCTTATTTACTGAATGGTAGCAATAGCTTTAGAATGCGCATGCACTGGTCAATAATTAATCTATTGCTCACAATATTTTAGTAACTATTAAACTAATCTGCACCACAGCCACCCCAGGATACTTTCCAACTCATTTAAGTAAATAATGTTGTATCTACGAAACCGCTATGTTGCGTCGCTAAAAGTTCAAGAGAACTTGAACGTAATTTTATACATAAAAAAGTCTAACTGAAAATATTAGATATGAATCCATATACTCTTAAGCAATTGGCTCTACTCGAAAAAAGAGTATGGTTATTCCAGCATTTATATATAAAACCATAAGGGGCTGAATTTTTTATACCTATATTATGACCAGTGTAAATATACTCCAACCTCCGGGACATAGTCAGGACATTTCGTTGGACGTGAGAAAACAGAGCAGGACAAAAGGGAAAAGGATACAGGACCAGTCTGCAGGGAACATATAAAAACGGACAGCAGCAAAAAAATGCGGCTGGAAACCATGATAAACAATCGACAGAACACCTCGTCCGCACCTTTAGGTGCGCGCCCGTGCTGCAGCACGCGCCGTCCGTGCGCAATAGGCGCACGGTCACCGTGCAGCGTACCGGCCATTCATGTATGCTGATACAACCATTGAAAACTGACGATCAGCAAAAAAAAAGACCGATCTGAGGCTAACCAAAGGTAACCATGCAGATCTCTTCAGAATCCTCGTCATTCGCGCCGAAGATACCATCCTGACACTTCTGGCACATCCCGGAAATCAGAAACTCTTTCTGGGAAAGCTCGCTGTCAAACCCTTCGACTTTCCCGCTGCATGTCATGCACACGCGCGCCTTCATCTTCGGGATCCTGTCAGGGAACAATATGTCTGCTGGTCTTTTCTGGACGTTTGATACGTCAGGTACTGGATAGTTATAGTTTTCAGTCATAACAAATCGCCTCTGCCAGCGTTATTTAAATCCTGTCAAGGCATCTGCTTTCACATCAGAAAGAGAACTTTACGATAGCTTCTTCGACATCCGCGATCCTGCATCCCAGGTCAGGCTCTGTATCAGGATTCTTGCAGTATCCATACTTGCAGTTATGGCATCCTTTGGCGTTTGGATACCCTTTGCACAGGGAAAGTATCTCAAAGGTCTTTGCTGCCAGCCCCAGGATGTGGCTGTTATCCGATTCGATTTCGAGTTTCATATTATTCATACTCCTTCCGCTTCCTGCGGATAATTCACCCAACCATGTTTATTTAAACCGGTCAGGCAGCAAAAAAATAACCAGCAAAAAAGGAGCGGTCAGACACCCGCAGGCTGCCAGTTCACGCCCACGAGCTCGAAAGAATTGAGAACCAAATACAGAGACTCAATCTCCCTTCCTGAAAACCCTGCCCTGAGCAGCTTAGCTCTGTCTTTGCTGTGGCGGAGGAATAACTCATTTACGTTCGTAATCATCTTTAATCAACTCCTGAATCAATTCGCTCCGGCACTCGTTATTTAAATCAGACCCCTGATTCCTTTACAGCGATGGGCGCAGCTGTACAAAAGAAATCAAATTCCCGGCGCCGGGCAGGTCCTCAGGATTATGAGCCACATCTGGCAAATCTCACACACAGCCCATCGCCGTGGTAGGTTTGATTTTCATCTTGATCACCTGTGTGTCGTTGACGGGGTTTTTCCTCTCTTGCAGTCTCGCACCTGACAGCGATGGATGAGCATACAAAAGAAATCAATTCATGACGCTGGCGGTAGCCAGCCATTTATCAGACTACGCCGAAGGCGGCGCCGTCACTGGAAGAAAGAGAGAAAGAAAGAATGTGAATGCTGATACGGCGGATTTGATCATTGTTGGGTATGCCCTCATCGCTGTTATGCCTTATGCTGCAGGAAAATAAATAAAAGGAACAGAATAACAGGCAGCAAAAAAAATTATTTGAAGATATATGTGCCATCCGTATCCTCGAATGTCCCTTCAATCTTCTCAAACGTGCGTCCGAAGACCTTCTCAATCGTCTGCCTGGCGATTTCTACGCCTGGGGCGCCGAAGACATCGACGATTGCGGACTGCCGGTCAGCGAAGCAATCATCGTTATCCGTAGTTCTGAAGTATAGCGCCTTATCCATAATTCACCTCCTGATTAATTCACCCCCCCCACGTTATTTAAATCAGTCCGTTGTTACCTTTACGGCGATGGGCGCGGCTGCCCAAAGAAATCTAATTCCTGGCGCCGGGCAGGTACTCAGGATTATGAACGGCATCTGGCAGGCTCACACACAGCTCATCGCTGTGGTAGGTTTGATTTTCATCTTGGTCACCTGTGTGTCGTTGGCGGGGTTCCTCCCCTCTTTCAGTCTCGCTTCAGACAGCGATGTATCCATGAAAAGATTATCAGATAAAAGTTTTAAGTTAGGATATATCACGGATACATCGTGAATGAACCTCTTTGTTTCATGACCGGCTGCGATACAGAAGCTTTAATATGAAATGCAATGTATCATATTATGGAGGTAGAAAGAGCGATGATATTCATGTGCAGTACGTATGTGCCGTTCTCGCTGACGCCTGAAGATCTCAAGGAAATGGCGGAAAAGAGCGGGATGTTCTGGTGCATCTCATGCAAGAAGACCTTCATGAAAAAAGGCGCGACCAGATGCCCGAACTGCGGATCGGATAAAATAAAACCAAGAGCGCCATAAATTGATCGGAAGCAAAACAGCGGCAGATAAGCAGTTATAGATGACTTCGCGGGTTTTTTACAGGTCAATATGCGGGTTCAGGTCGCACCCTGTGCATGGAAGGCACATTGTCTTTGCAGCGCTTGCATCCAGTTCCCCGAACCGCAGGGGATGCACGCCCACAGCCCTTATTATTGGTATTACCCTGCCATTTATCCGGGTTTGGGGCTCGTCCCGGCGCCGTCCTGGGAAGAATAGAATGCTGGCGCAGTCGGCTTAAGTAATCCTCTCCTTCGCTGTTCCTGTCTGAGGCGGGTGGATCGTCAGGTCAGAGATCTTCAGCAAACAACATACAGCGATGGAGGTGCGCTAGGTGCAATGCGAAGGTTAAAAGAAATCAATCCCTGCTGCCCGTCCTTCCCATCCCTGGCGCTAACATCATACCCTCTCGATCGAACAAACTCGCGCCATCAAAAGAGAACTGACATACGATGAGAAATAACCAGGCAGAAAAAAAAGAAAAAAGACTCAGCTATTCGCTGATCTTTGAACTTTTCTCTTTCACGAATCTTGAGAACAATGTAAATCTCTTGTCATTACCTTCTTGATCCGGGACGTCACGGTTCACTTTCACTACCAAGAATTTGGTGCGCTTTCCCAGGTGTACCCAACTCGATCCGCAAGGTACATCTTTATGGTAAAGCACATGAGAGGGCTCCCTATCACCTACATGAGCGTGCCCAGTTATCTCAACAGGCAGATCCATACCCCTGCTTGGGAACACAAAGATAGTATTTCCTTTTGCAAGTGGCATCTCTGGAAGGAAGTGCACTACTGACCTCTTCTCTCCGCCTTCTAGGGTCACCGAGTCAACGAAGCCGACACCCATATTCGTCATCTTACTTCCGCTATTCTTTGCCGATGGCATTCTTAAAACCAAGGTATTCTGTTTGCTCATAGTTTATTCTCCTGAATCGTCCGAAGTCGTCGAATCAATTCGCCTGCCACCGTCGTTATTTAAATTGCCGTTCACCACTTACGGCCTCTGCGAAGCGGCGCAATGCCTGTCATACCAGAAGGCGCCGTCGTTGTTAGGCTCCGCTGTCAGGGTTAGGGCATCCGTCACCTGTTGGGTAGAATGCTTCAGTGCCTGAGTGTCATGGATTGGAAACGAGAGGTCTAACTACATACGGCGATGGAGGTGCGCATGAGATCAATCATGATGCAGAGCATGTTAACAGCCATTTATTCAGGTATGTGACTTGTCCCGGCGCGGTCCATGGAAGAATAGAGTGCTGACGCAAGAAGGGTTACATATAAACCGATAGGTCGAATGTATTGCGCCAGCACTGGTTCAAACGCAGTCTGCTTAAATAATCCTCTCCATCGCTGTTCCTATCTGAGGTAGGTGGATCGCCAGGTCAGAGCTCTTCAGCAAACAACATATGGCGATAGAGGTGCGCGCCTTGTGCAATTCGAATAAGATCTCGTTGACAAATAGAGACTGGCGCCAGTGATCAAAATAGTTATAAGGAGGAAGTCGGATTGATATAAGTTGATCTTGGTAATGGTAGAAGAAGACATAAAAAGAGTAGAAGAGGAGATAAAGGTTAAGTTGAATGAATTAAGACATTCTCTTAGAGAAAAAAAGTGTTATGAGGGATTTATACAGAGTGAGAATTTGAATGAAAAATATTCAAAGTATAGAGATTCATTTTATCATATGAGAGGATGGAAGGACGAGTAACCAATCGTCATAGTAAATCACATGGGACAAGTCGCACATCTATCTCTGCATCCCACGCAGGAGCAAACAGCGATGGGCACCTTCAGATTAGCGATTTCCCCCTCTTTCTGCATCTGTCGCAAGATTAAATATCTGCTCCCTTCCTTCTTGCTGTCGAACTTATAGCCGTCTATCTCAACTTTATGGTTGTTGTATTTTGACTTACCACGAATGAATGTCATAACTTCTTCAACTCCTCGTAATACCAATCTTCTAACTTTCCACCAGCGATTATTTTTTTCATGATGAGTGGCCTTAATAATTCCAATTGCGCTTTCTTTTCTGGAAATATTTCTGACATTTTTTCAACAAACTTGCCAAATACAGATATGGCGCGATCTTCTTTTGATTTTGGTAACTGCTTAATTACCTGGTTGAGAACTTCCCATTTTGATGATCTTAAGTTTCCGTTTTCAAACAAAAAATTAAAAATTTCCGTCCCTTCAGGAATTTGTATCGTAACTCTTTTAGATTTATTTATTTTCTGCATGTTCTCAACACTTCTTTTAATTTTTTGATGTGTACACTTTTGTACACACAACTTAACTGCGATGTGTACATCACGATCAAATTTTATTTTTCAAATTTTATTAATAACACCCCAACGTAATTGTATCTAACAACCACAACTTTTTTTACTGGTTAGTTGCAACCTTGAATTTTATTCATTCTTAAATAATAAATTCGTTGTAATCTATCCGGTTCGGGAATAACCCAAAGAACATGTTTTGGTAGTGAAAAACCACTATTTATAGCCGTTCCACGTTCCTAAGAACAACCACATCGCCACATATTCCCAAAGTCGATTACAACATTTTTAGAATTCCCTCCAAAAACACTTTTGTTCATTGTCGTTAGATCTCTGTGTACATGTGTACAAAATTGTACACAAATTATAATATTATTGTACACAAAATTGTACACAAAGAATAATATATGATGAATATAAAGAATAAAAGGGGGTGGCATAATTATTTTACCCCTTCAAGCCGTAGAATTTCCTCAGCTGATTTAATCAGTTTGGGTTTAACTGTCTGTTTTGTCCTGACTACCCTGGGGCGCATCCAGATATATCGGCATGAGACGCTCTTGGTTTTTGTTTCAATAATTATCGGCTTGCCATCAGAATCCAGAACAGGGATGCCACCAGGCAGGGATAATATTGTTTTTTCAGTGGTAAAACGAGCCCCACATTCTTTATCCGCGATAGGTTCAAACCCCTTAAATTCTGTATGCTCAGATTTTAGTGTCTGAACAAGATTATATTTATCAACAAGATCAGCTTTATCCCCTTCTGTAAGTTTATTATTTATCCATTTCTTTTTATACCCCTCGATTTCTTTATGGGTTCTGTGGATATAACAGCGTTCATGCCACCATTTGCCGTATTCCGTCAAACCTTCAAAGATAGATACTTCGGCGTGACAATATTCACATAGCTTATCATATTCGCTCATAAATTATCTCTTAGACAAAACATATAATAATCATCAAAACCGTTATTTTTGGGTAATGGTATATTTGTCTTCATATTTCCTCAAGCCAGGCATTAACCCAAAATAGTGATCGGGTTGTGCCTGCGTTTGAAGAAAGGAGGTCTACTTGAATATACCCCACCCATCGCCAATCCTGTCCGGGGTAGGTGGAACTTCAGGTCAGGGATAGGTGGACAATAAACAGGTCGCAGGTCAGGAATCCTCAGCAAGCAACGCACTGCAATGGGTGTGCGCGCATAATATCAATCCCTGGCGCAGGGGGAATGCCTGTCCATTTATCCGGGTCTCATGAAAGATAAACAAAAAGGGGATTACGCTGATGCAGTAGAAAAGTTACTGAGCCTTCTTGGGTTGGGGAATATGGTGGCATCAATCTGCACCAGCGAAGAGTGAAACTCGCTCTACTTGAATAAGCGTTATGCCTGCGCAGGGAAAACTTTGATCTCCTGTCTATGTTAGGCAAACCAGCGAGGTCTGAGGCAGGTGAACGATGAGTCTGGTCAGTGTTTGCCTCTTGGTCTACCCCCAACCGATCGCTGGATAAAAAGCCTGCCTACCAGGTCTGTGGTATGTGTATCCTGGATATTGTCCGAGATCCACTCCTGCCAGTCATTCTCAGAGGTCTCAGGCAGCTTCCCTGATGCTTTCAGTTCATCGCATTTTTCCTGGAGCCGTCTGTGGTACAACAAAAAAATCCCCGTTGTTTCACGAGATGGCAGGGGCGAACCGTCAAGCAGTTCCTCTCCCATGAATTTGGAGAACCTTTTGAGGTAGTGAGTGCGATTGTTTTTCCAGAATGGGTTGGCGGTCTTAGCAAAAGGGGCAAGCTCAGTCCATACCTGGTATAAACGTACCCTGTCAGTGCCCAGTTCTCTTAATCGTATTTCAACGGGGTGATCTTTAGTTCCTGTGGTGCGTGCTGCAATCTTTAACGCCACATCGCTCGGACCCTGCCCCATATGTCCTTCCTTGGGGAGTCGGATCGAATATCTGCCGCGTTCTGTGCCGTCAATATCTCTTAAAACGAAATATCTTGTATCGGGTCTTAATGTGACTTTTATTGGCATGTTTTAGTACTTACCTCAGTGATTGAAGTCGCGTTACTCTAAAAACGGTTTCGGTTCACAGGTGCAGTAATCATACCCACGAGCACATGTATCAAAAAACAATTATTAAATCATAACAATATAATGAAAATCGGCATCATCCGCGCTGTTTTGCCTTCTTGTCGGTCATCATGTCCGGTAATAATCAGTCATTCGGATTAAGAAAGTTTAGACAGTGAGTGACACGGAGAAAAATTTGTGTAAAAATCGATATGCATAGCAATATTATAATAAAAAGTTATAAAATGTTGGTGTTCAACATTCTCTAACTTTCATGCTGGATACTCCGCCAATCTCCTGATCAGGTATGTTGCTCAGGACGCACCTCACCACATTGTGAGGATATCCTGAGGAAGCCGGTCGAGCAGTTGGGCAGCCTCATCAGGCTGCTGATTGTCATGGAGCGGAATGTTATCTGTCTGATGATGCTGGGACTGGAAAAAAGAGAAAAAGGGTGCAAGTTACTCACCTGCACTCGAATCCCTGGGGAATCTGGGGAACAGTGTCATCCTGTTACTGTTCTTATCCTCGCTGGTATCGACATCCTTGTTCACCTTTACAACAAGGAACTTCGTTCTCCTGCCCATGTGAATCCACGCACTCCCGACAGGCAAATCCTTGTGATATAGGACGTGGCTGGGGTTCCTTTCGCCCACCTCTGCATGGGCAATTAGCTCAAGGGGAAGCTCTCGTCCGCGGGTCGGGAACACCATGATAGTCTTGCCCTTGACCAGCGGCTGCTCTGGAAGGAAGTGAACGACAGTCCTCTTCTCACCAGAACCAAGGGCAACGGAGTCGATGAACCCGACACCCATGTTGGACATCTTATCTTTGCTGTTCGGCGCACTTGGCGTCCTTAGAACTACGGTATTGTTCTTGCTCATAGATGATACCTCTTGAACTGACCGCTCCTGGCGAACAGTTCACCCAAGCCTGCCGTTATTTAAATCAGCTCGCCCACTCTTCGTTAAACGCTGGACGCCGCCGGACTCTCCCCATCACCAGCCGCTGCAATCCGGATGCAGTCAATGGGGGCTTCTCCCAATACCTTCCACTGAATCCAATTGAAAGTGTGTCAGCGTGATTAATAATTACTTTGGTGGTACAGTGTTTTCGGGAAGTATCGAAGTGATATTGAATGAACTGCTGTTTAAGGTTCTGGCTTATAACCTATGCTGGTTGGGTGAAGTTGCCTTTTCTATGAAAATCGATATCAACAGCTTCCTTTTGTGTTACGATAATGAATATGCTGTGCCTATTGTAACATGTATTTTCCCTCAAAAAGTACATCGATGAACGTTTTTTAGATGCATAATTGTTAAATTTTAAGAGAAAAAGTAGTTATTCATATTATTTTAAGAAATGCAAGGCTGAGAGAGAGTAAACTATTTAAGAGAATAACTATGATGATAATTATCATGAAGAATGAGATAAATATTATATTACTGGCTCTTTCAGTTATCATCGGGTTTATAGGATTTTTTTTTGTTCTGAAAATCTTTCTGGTCTGGAGGCAAGTGGACATGAATGTATTGAAAGCCAGGGTTTTTCTTAGCAAAGGGTTTCTGGTCAGAAACTGGATATATATTTTCCTTGTTGGTGCCATAATTGTAATGCAAAGACTACTGGCACTTTTAGATTCATTAGAAATCTCTCTACCAAGTTCAATTAACATATTATTTGATTTACTGGGTGTTGGAGTTGTGGTTCTGTTAGTCCTACTGGCATATTACTGGTATAAGCTGGTTTATTCTGCGATTGGACACACACAAAAAGATCTTCTAAAAGAGGTTTGCAAACCCTATCGGTAGCGTATGCAGTCTAAAAATAAAATTCATTTCTTTGAAAATCATATCGCATAATTACAATTACCGCGTTCCCTACTTCTAATTGCCCGGCCAAGAGGGAATCCCCATTAGCGGTGCTGGTTGGGGGTGGAGAAAAAGAGGATTACTATTTGTTCGACTGTTAGCATAAAAAAAAGGGACAGGTTCAACACTCTTTTCCATAGTAGCTCTTTATCAACTCTATCAGGATATGCCTGTGGCAGTTCTCACCATCCTTCTCATAACACACCAGGAACACATCCTTCGTCTGAGACAAGTCCCATATCCTCTTCATTTCTGACCTGCACAGATCGCAATCCATCTCGCGCCTGAACCTCTCTGTGTACTGCGCCCAGTCGATGCGCCCTTCTTTATAGTTATTCAGCAGCTTCCACGATGGACTCAGCAAATGCCCGGCGCTTCGGGTCACAACTATGAACGCAGCTTCAGGATTCTCTTTTGCAGTCTGCTTCATCCTGGCAAGGTATGTTTCTTTCAGCATTTCAGAGCCCCCTCAGATATTCTTCCTGATCTCATATACTGATATCTCAAAATCAGTAATGCCAGAAAGGATCTTCCTTGTACTGGCTTTTATTTCATCGACCGGGATCCTTCCATTCATCGCGCCCATCCACGGCAGAGCAAGCGATTTTACTTTCATAGCCCTGCATCGCTCGATAAGCTCATTCAGGCACGATTCAACCCACACTATCCTGGATGCATCCCGCCAGTCATCCTTCACGGCTGCATTGAAGATAATCCTGTCCTTAGCCTGGTACACCCATACATGTCCAGGCTGGATCTCCTCTCGAGCGCATGCCTTCCGATATGCTGTGTACAGGTCGGGATACCGCTTCTTAAACTCAAGGGCTATTCCCTTTCCCATCGCACCAACGCAGTTCACGGTATTCACTATCGCCTCAGCGTTCGAAGTGAAGATGTCGCCGTGGATCTCACGATAAGAAGGAGAAGGTGAACTCTCCTCCTGTGGTTTTTTAGTTCCAGAGAAATCGGAGAATCGAACCATCTTCATCCCGACCTTCTGGACATATCTGACACAGTTCCCCGTCCCGCCTGATGACCCATCCCAGAACGCTGCGACCATATCGGACAGGTCAACCATGCGTTCATTCCTGCGCTGATAGATAGAGACATCATAGACCGGAGCAAGAACAGACGTCTTCTCAGCATAATCCCAGCAATCCTGAATACATCGCTTCTGGTCAGGAGTCCAGTACTTGGACATGACATGGATAGGGAACGGAAGAATCAACCACAAACGGATACCATGCGCCATAGCAAAAGAAGCAGCAATAGAATCCAGACCGACCGCGCCGCCAGTGATCCAGATAGCGTCAGGATAGTCTGCATGCAATTTTTCCAGATGCGATTCAACCTGCGAGATGGACAGGTATCTATGCCCGGTAAAGGCGATTTTTATTGTAGAATCCATAATAAATCACTCATACGCTCGTTATTTAAATTGCCCGCCGCACCCTTCGCATCTTATTGCTTGTTCTAAAAAAAAGATGAATATGAAGCCAGTCATTGTAATGCCTGCTTAATAGTGAGCGAACTGGTATTCGCGTAGCAATATATGCATCCGTGGTTGCATGTATTGTATGCGCCGATATCAATGCTTTGTGTGCATCCGCATCCTTCGCGGGAAGGTTTGTAGCCTGTAAGCTGGTCAATATTATATAGCTCATTGATAACCTCGGCATCAATGCAGTGTGCTCTTTCGACTTCCGGGCTGTAACCGTGGCTTTCTGCACAGGAGTATAATCTTATGTCATGTGCCCGCGCGATGTTTACGAACTCGCCTATGAGCTTTGTCTTGATTTGTTGGTCAGGATCATATACCTGAATCCCGGTCTTTTTAGAGAACGCACGGAGATTGACCTGAACCTTACCGTATAGTACAGGGAAATTGAAGTAACATCTTTTTACATATCCCTGTAGCTCTGAACAGAGCGCCGTGAAGGTGTTTACCTGCCAGGTGTAATCCGTGACGCTGGAGAACAATATCGGGTCATAACGCCAATTTATATGCGCTGGCGAATACATCCTGCTTATGACGCGCAGCGACCTGACCGCTGCGTCGTGGTTGACCTTGGTTTCAAAGATTGATGGGAGGCGCGTGACGGTATAGTTGAAGTATGAACGGTAACCTGCGTCCCTGAGTTCATGAAGACTGGCAAGGAACGACGTGTAATCTTTAGACCAAAACACGAAGCAAGCAACATCATCTTTCTTGAGGGACACTGAATATTTGTGTCCTGTTGTTGGATGGATGCATTCAATAAGTCCTGCGTGGACATTATTCATAAACTGTTCGCCGTGGAACGCTGGGATATCCGTGCGGCGGGAAACCGATATTATATTACTCATATTCTTACTCCTGACCTGCCTTAAGACAAATCGCCCCGGCTCCCGTTATTTAAATTGCTTACTTCTCCAGACCGCTGCCTGCTTGCTGAAGCGATGCTGAATAAAAAGGAGACAGACGACACAGGATTTGGAGGATTGATAACAAGGAGCATCGGCTCTATACCCTGGATAATGGCTGAGCAAGTGGACTTTCTGGTAACGGCTGGAGCAAATGCTGTTGAACTCCACCTGCTTCTTCCTCCTCAAGCTGCTTCAGCATCTCCCGGAATATCTGGATAAGTTTCTGCCTGTATGTTATCTGTCCAGGATAGACATAGCTAAAGTTTTTCCAGTAAGGTCTCCTGTGTCCGATCTTATACTTCATTCCCTCCATCACAGTTTCGTATGAGTCCTTGTCTATTTTCACGACTCTCTGATCCCCGAGGATATACCAATGATATTGAGTCTTTAGCGGAACTCCCGACCCGACCGGCGCTGGCACCTGTCTTCTCTTATGCGATGTGAACTTGAACTTCCATCTGTCAGGCGCCACCTTGGTCTCCTCCCATACTCCATCCGGATAATTCCAGTGGTGAGCGCCTCCGACAGACATGCCGGAGTATTTCATACCGTTGAAGGATTTTAGATCATCGAATGACATGGCATCACCCCTCTTGAGTCCTTCTTCCTTCCAGCATTGAGGATCGCTTCCTCGATGATCTGACCCCAGTTATCAAGAGCGGCATCAACGCCCTTCTCAACCGAAGATACGATATCCAGGATGTCTATACCTTCCAAGGATAATTTCCGGTACTCTGCAACATCTTGAATGTTCTGCATCGTGAGTTCCCTGACTGTCCATTTCTGTTCGCTTAAATCTGTATCCATGTTGTGATTCCTCCTATTTCCAGTAACAGTATAAACATCCGCTCTGACACTGTCCTCTGTGCTTGAGTAATTCCTTCTTTGCTGCCAGGCATTGACAGACGGGTCTCTGATACCCTTTAGGGCTGGGCATCCGGGGGATATTAAGAATGCTCAGGTCCTTTTCGCTCACGCATCCTGTGCAGGGCATGCCTGGCTCACCGCATATCTCCGCGTCAGGGAAATGCGCTGCAATGGTCATGCGCTGGGTGAGCGGTGCGTGGAAATTGTAGGGCTCAGGCTGGATGCCCTC
>Ga0180015_1000168_pt1 | contig 19747 bp, 22 predicted proteins | sample KR13_S2_MetaG_FD_116508 | JGI IMG/M metagenome (GOLD analysis project Ga0180015, IMG submission 116508) | Groundwater microbial communities from the Olkiluoto Island deep subsurface site, Finland - KR13_S2_MetaG | ecosystem: Environmental > Aquatic > Deep subsurface > Groundwater | place...
CCATCTCGGGCTTCCGGGAGTACTTTAGAAGGGCCTGTGTTATTTCCTTACACCGCCTTGTACTATTCTCGATACGGGACAATATTTCCCTTTGTTTTTTATCTTCTGTTTTTTTAAGAAGCCTCTGAGTATCCATCAGAATAGAACCAAGAGGGTTATTTATCTCATGGGCAACTCCCCCGGCTAGAGTACCAATGGTGGCCATCTTGGCTGACTGGATTAGTTGTTCCTGGGCGTCTGTTAATTGTTTGGTTCTCTCCTCTACCTTCTTCTCCAGAGTTTTACTCCATTCTTCTAACTCTGTTTTCTTTTCTTGGAGTTCTGCAGTAGTTTCTTTTATTTTTTCTCCTAGTTCTTTCCGAGTAAGCAAAACCAATCTTTCCCTTTCTCTTACTTTTTCAGGAACTTTTTCAAAGGTACGTAGAATAACTGAATAGTCTTTTCTGTTTTCTTTAATTAACTGAGAGTAAACTTCCTCTTTTAATATTTCCTTATATATTCCTGTTAATACTCCCCTCTCCAAACCATATCTGTTATTTTCTAAAAATTCGCCCGAAGGACTATAGGTTATTTCTACTTCCAAAACTTTTTTAGCCAAATCTATTTCCCGAATTTTCACCCTACCCCAACCAGCCTCCATGAAGATAGCATCACAACTCGCTTTAAGCTTAGTTTCTCTGTCAAACTCTACTTTTTCTTTTTTAAGGATAGCTTCCAAACTTTGGACATAACCCATGCCTAAAGCCTCACCAATTTTATAAATCAAAATCTCCGCCCCTTCCTCACCCACTAGCTGAACAAAAATAGAATTAATGACTTTAATGAAAGTAACTGGAATTAACAAACTCTGCTTTCCAGCTGAATATAATGCTCCTTTTTGATCGTCGATCTCAATATAGGGTACAGACTTTAGGGTCATGGAAATTCACCTGATATAGGATGTCGTGTTAAGAATTTATAGGAAATCAAACTACAAGAAAGTTAAATCATACGGCTTCCTTCACTGCATACTTCAACTGGGACATACTCTAGCAATAAATGAGTAGGATCTGCTGCTTAGGTAATTATTCAGACCAAAATTATTTTTTCATCATTCCCTTGCATCTGGCAGATTCAATCTTTTCAATCGATATCTGGAAACCTCTTTTTTGAATTTCTCCTGAAAGGTAGCTGAGTAAGAAGAATAAAATTACCTCCCCGTAATAATCTTTATCACGTCGCAATCGTTCAGCTGATGGTCCTTCCTTACCTTCATCTTTGTCTTGCAATCAATGGCCCCTATGAATTTGTCACCGATGTCGGTATGTACTTTATAGGCCAGGTCGAGGGCGGTGCTTCCCTCGGGAAGGAGGTGGGCATCGGGCAGAACGTTGCCCTTGTTGTCCATGAATTTGTTTTCATTCTCGACAGGATAGACGACTATCTGCTTCAGAATATCAAAGACCGCGGTGTTCAGGCAATTCTGGACTCCTGTAGAGCCATATTTTTTTAGAATATTATTCTGGATGAACTCCAATGCTTTTTTTTGTTTTTCATCAACATCTTTTAGAATTTTAAATTCCTTGTCACCGGGTAGATAGCTAACAACTCCGGCTTTCTCGGCCTGCCTTAACGCCAGCTCTGCCTCGGAACAGACAGGCACCAGGTCGTAGTTCTCCTTTAGCCTGTCGAAGTTTCCATGGTCCAGGTCGATCTTGTTTGCTACTATAATGATGGGCTTGGAAATCTCCCTCAGGTTGGTTGCGAATTCCTGCAATTGTTCGTCGCTCCAGTTGGTGGATTCAGTCAGGTCGGACTTCTTTGCGGCCTCCCCTACCTGCTCCTCGTTAACCTCGAGGCCGGACAGCTGCTCTGCCAGCTCGATAATCAAGTCCTTGTGGTTGTGCTTCGCTTTGTTGTATATCTTTTTCCAGTTCTTCTTCAGGATTCCGTAGAACCAGAGGTCTATCTCCTCCTCCAGAAATTTTATGTCATTCTCGGGGTCGTAGCCCTCCGTTGATTCTCCCTTCTCGTTGGTCCTTCCCGATATGTCAATTATGTGAATAAGAACATCAGCCTGTCTCAAATCGTCGAGGAACTGGTTCCCGAGGCCCTTGCCTTCATGCGCACCAGGAACGAGGCCTGCAACGTCTATCACTTTGACAGGAACGAACCTGTTCCTTTCCCTGCAAATGGAGTTGTTAGGGTTACATTCAACAGAGAGGGACTTGCAGGCGCACTCCTTCCTTGCATGGCCGACCCCTATGTTCGCCTTGATGGTTGTAAAGGGAAAGTTCGCTATTTCAGCCTCGGCCAATGTTAAGGCCTTAAAGAACGTTGATTTGCCCACGTTGGGCTTTCCTACTATGCCAATCTCCATTTTATTCGTCCAATGATTATTATTAATATGCAGATTCAGGAAAGATTAGACGATATCGAGAGGGGAGATAAGGATATCAATTCGTTTATCGTCCTTGATAAAGAGGGACTCTCAAGAAAGGATGTCAAAACGGGCGGCAGGCTTGATGGCCTTGCGATAGGAATAAAATCAAACATCTGCGTTCAGGGTCTTCTAACCTCGGGGGGGTCAAAGACGCTTGAGAATTATATCGCTCCATATAATGCCACTGTCGTGAAGAGGATAAAGGAGAGCTCAGGTCTGATTCTTGGTATGTGTAATATGGATGAATTTGCCTGCGGCGGTTCAGGCGAAACCTCCTATTACGGGGCTACTAAGAATCCTGCTGCTTTAGAGAATATTCCAGGCGGCTCTTCCTCGGGCTCTGCAGCAGCAGTTGCCGCCGGCTTTGTTGATGTTGCAATCGGAAGCGACACGGGTGGCTCGATAAGAAATCCTGCCTCTCATTGCGGGGTAGTCGGCTTCAAGCCCACCTATGGAGTAGTCTCCCGCTATGGTTTGATAGACCTTGCAATGTCTCTTGACCAGATAGGCCCGATTGCGAAGGATGTTAAGAAGGCTGTCCTCCTTCTGGATGTGATAGCGGGGCACGACCCAAGGGACGAGACCTCCCTGCAGCTGGATAAAAAATTCTATAATTTTTCAAAGAATCTGAATAAAAATCTAAAGGGAATCAAGATTGGGTATGCTGGGGAATTCGATAATCTTATATCTGATAAAGGAATAAAAAATCTAATTCACAAGTCCCTGGACAAACTGACCTCAGCCGGGGCTGAGATAGTGGACGTGAGCCTTCCTAACCTTGAGATTGCTCTGCCCACCTACTACCTCAACATGTATGTGGAATTCTTCTCCGCCACGAGGAAGTATGATGGGAGAAGGTATGGGCACAGGATAGAGGAGGTCTGCGGCGAGGAGGTGTTGCGGAGGATTCTTCTGGGCTCCTACATATCGCAGAAGGAGTATTCCGGGAGGTACTACAGGAAGGCATTGCAGGCGAGGTCGGTGATTCGGAAGGAGCTTGAGTCTGCTCTGGGCAAGGTGGACGTGCTTGCGGGGCCGGTAGTTCCCAAACTGCCCCATAAACTCGGAACAAAGATAGACGACCCAATGGTCATGTATGCCTATGACATCTTCACGGTGATTGCAAACCTTGCAGGGATTCCCGCGGGCTCTGTTCCAGCAGGGAAGGTCGGCGGAATTCCCACAGGGCTGCAAGTGATAGGCAATGCGCTTGATGACCAGAAGGTCCTTGATGTGATGTATGCATTTGAGCAGAATGGTTCTTGAATCAATAGTCAGGCCATCGAAGATGGAAAAGAAGCCAGGGGAGATGCTCTGGGTAGGGTTCTTTTACTCATCGCTGGGGCTGTTGCTTGCAAGCGTTGTTCTTGGAAACTATGCGAGTATCTCTGCCGTCTTCATAACCGCAATACCGCTGATAGTGATAATGTACAACACGGTAAAGTACGAGGAGTCCAAGGATGATCAGATTCAGAATGAGAGGTTCCTGCTAAAGGAGCACGGCAAGGCCCTCTCCCTTTTCATGTTCCTCTTTATAGGAATGCTTATCTCCTATTCTCTCTGGTTTGTCGTGCTTCCGGAGGATCAGGTGGAAAGGCTCTTCGATTTTCAGCTTGAGATAATAAATTCAGTCAACCCCGATGCGGTGGGGAATTTCAGCAACCCAGAGGGTGCCTTTGCAATGATTCTCCTGAATAACTTCAGGGTCCTCTTCTTCTGCGTCCTGTTCTCCTTCCTCTATGGTGCGGGGGCTATCTTTATCCTCACGCTGAATGCCTCCGTAATTGGAGTCGTTGTTGGCTTTACCATAAGGAGGTCGCTGTCGCTCCATGGCAGCCTGGAAGGAAGTGCCTTGATAGGTTATCTCGGTGCGTTCCCTGTAAGCCTTGCCTACATGATTCATGGAATTCCAGAAATAGCGGCATACTTCCTTGGAGCTCTTGGAGGAGGCATAATATCAGTGGCTGTTGTGAACCATAGCATCAGAAGCAAAGAATTCAGGCACGTCCTTGTGGATTCTTTGGATTTGGTCGTAGTCTCTGTCCTTCTTTTGGTGGTTGCCGCCCTCATTGAGGTCTTTGTAAGCCCTCTATTCATCTGAATCAGAACTGCGCCGGCTCGAAGATGCTCTCCCCCGGGAAGACGGTCATGCCCTCGCCGGTTATCTTCATGGGCCTCGTGGCCCTGTCGAAGCCGCTCCCCCTGAATTTTTCAACCGATATTGCGCTGATTCTCTCGCCCTTGCTCTCTATCTTGTGCAGCTTTATCACTCCTGATGCAAGGAACTCCTCCATCTGCACCTCGCTGTTGTGCATGTAGGATTCGCTGGTAAGGAGGGTGGTACATTCGACCTTTGTAAGAAAATTCATAAGGGACAGCAGTTCTCTCCTGACGTTTAATTCCTTGTCGTAGAGCATCCTGACGCTCGTTATCGAGTCTATGACGAGTCTCTTTGGCCTGTAGGTTTTGAGCTTCTCTTCAATTACCTTAACGAGGTTTATTACGGTAAACTCCGGTCTTGAAACGGCCTTGTCCGTCTTGAGGACCCACTTTTCACTGCCCAGGTCCTGCATGGTGTCCATGATTCTAAGCCTGGCAAGGTCCCATCCAAAGACCGCCATGTCCTGTCTCAGGTGGTCTGCATTCTCCTCAAGCGATATGTAGAGGCCCTTCTCATTCTTCTTCAAACCATCAAGAAGGAAGTGCATGCAGAGGATTGTCTTTCCTGCGCCAGGGCCTCCGGCTACCAGGTATGGCCTTCCTTTTATAAGACCGCCACTGAGAATCTCGTCAAGCCCCGGAACTCCGGTCGATACCCTTTCTAGTTCCATATCTCTAATAAGAATTACCTTTGTCTGATATAAATATCTTCTATTTGAACCGGGTTTCGTGAATTACTGAATACTGCGAGCCTCTGGGACTCAGCCTGCTCTGCATAAGCTCTATTCTGTCGGCTTTGAAGCTGCCGAAGTCCCTGGCTGAATTCTTCTGGAGGATATCCCTTAACTCTTCCTTCTTTTTCAGGAATTTCACTCTTGCTATTGTTAGGTGGGGGTGGAAATTTTTGTCTTTTTTGAAGTTCAGTTCATTTAGTTTCCGGTCAATCTCTGAATGGATTGTGGTAATCCTGTCGGCTCCCTCCCCCATCCCGACCCAGATTACTCTGATGTAATTCATGTTTGGGAAGGTGCCGACCCCCTTGAGGGATATGTCGAAGCCCTGTAGGTCAGAAAGGAATTCTAATCTTTTAGTTATATCAGAAATTTTATCTTCATCAACTTCGCCCAGGAACTTCATAGTGAGGTGAATATTCTCCGGCTTTACCAGGGTTAGCTTGCCGAGGTCTTTGATGTTTTCCTGAATCTCAACCATTCCCTCCTTCAGCTCATCGGGGCATGGGATTGCTATAAAGGCTCTCATGTTAATTCTTAATTCCTTAGAGATAATAATAAGTGTGATTGAAAATGTTCCCAGGCAACATGAATCCGAAGCAGATGAAGCAGATGATGAAGAGGATGGGCATCAAGGTAGAGGACATTGATGCGAATATTGTCGTAATCCACGGTCCTGACAAGGAGATTATAATCGAGGACCCCGAGGTCTCGAAGACAGTCATACAGGGACAGGAGATGTACAACATCATGGGCGGCAGAGTGAAGGAAGAGGAAGTTGAGGCAGATGTTAAGATTGAGGACGAGGATGTAACGATGGTCGCGGAGCAGGCAGGAGTCACTGAGGATGAGGCGAAGGCTGCCCTGGAAGAGGCCGGCGGCGATATTGCTGCCGCAATAATGAAACTGAAGGGCTGAGTATGTGCGGGATAGCTGGCTACATCGGAGAGGGCAAAGCACAGAGTATTCTATTTGAGATGCTGAAAAGGCTTGAGTACAGGGGCTATGATTCTGCAGGAATTGCGTGCATCTCTGAAGGAAGGATAGTCGTCTCCAAGGATAAAGGCACGGTGGATGAGGTCGGGAAGAAGATGAACTCCAAGAAGATTCCCGCAAAGTTAGGTATTGCACATAACCGCTGGGCTACGCACGGAATTCCCTCGCACGACAATGCCCACCCCCACCAGGACTGCAGCCAGAATTTTACCGTCGTTCATAACGGGATTATAGAGAACTACAAGGACCTGAAGGAAGAATTGCTGCAACAGGGGCATGAATTCAGGTCCGATACGGATACAGAGGTTATCCCCCACCTCATAGAGGAGTTCTACAAGGAAGAGAAAAACTTCGAATCCTCATTCGTCAAGGCTATTGGGAAGCTAAGAGGCAGCTTTGCAATCGCTGCTATCTCTCCCGATGAGTCTGACAAGATTCTTGTAGCCAGAAAGGAGAGCCCCCTCATCATAGGCCTCGGCAATGGGGAGAATTTCATTGCCTCGGATACTCCAGCGGTAATTCCCTACACCAAGAAGATAATCATTCTGGACGACTTCGACTATGGGATTGTTTCTAAGGACTCGGTCCTGCTAAAGGATCTCCAGACAGGGGATGAGTTGAACAAGGACGTCCAGACGGTTGAGTGGAGCCTAAAGGAGGCAGAGAAGGAGGGCTATGAGCACTTCATGCTCAAGGAGATATTCGAGGAGCCCAACGCCGTTAGAAATGCGCTGAAGGGAGCCGAGGAAATCAGGAAGGTTGCAGCAAAGCTGAAGAAATACGAGAGAATCTATCTCGTTGCATGCGGCACCGCATCCTATGCAGGACTGGTTGGAAAGTACCTCCTTGAGAGGTTCGGAATTCCGGCAGATGCAATAACCGCGTCAGAATTCAGGTATTCCACGATAAACACGCTGGATGATAAATGCGCTGTAATCCTCATCTCGCAGTCCGGGGAGACCGCAGATACCATAGCGAGCGCAAAGGGGGCAAAGGAGAAGGGGGCCTACCTTGCATCGATAGTGAATGTTGTGGGTTCAACACTGACAAGGATTTCCGATGACGTAATCTATACATACTCGGGCCCGGAGATTGCGGTCGCCTCGACGAAGGCCTACCTCGGGCAGCTTGTCTCCGTTACGATGCTGAGCTTGTTTCTCGCGAGGGAGAATGATGGCATTACAGAGGAGTACATGAACGAGATTCTCGATGATTTGAACGGACTTCCTGATAAAATCCAATCCATTCTCAACGAGGAAAAAGAAATAAAGAATCTAGCCGATAAGCTGGCGAAGAAGAACATCTTCTTCTATATCGGGAGGAGGCTGAACTATCCCACCGCCCTTGAGGGTGCGCTGAAGATAAAGGAGATAAGCTACGTTCATGCGGAGGCCTATCCTGCAGGGGAGTTGAAGCACGGTCCCCTGGCACTGCTGGAGAAGGGCGTCCCTGTGATAGCGATAAAGCCCAATGACGACTTGGCCGAGAAGATGGAGAGCAACATAGAGGAGGCGAAGGCGAGGGAGGCTACCGTCCTGGTTGTGGGGGAGAGCGGAGAGCTGAAGGTCCCTGTCATCGACCCGCTGCTGTCACCGATTCTGTACATAGTCCCGCTGCACCTTCTTGCGTACCATATTTCCAATGCGAAGGGCTTGGACCCTGACAAGCCACGTAACTTAGCAAAGAGTGTGACCGTGGAGTAGATGTTAGGTCCGGTGAATTCCTCTGCTTTAGGCGGTGAATTCCCCGGTGTAGTGCCTAACTTCTGGCAAACAAGTATTTCTAGCATAGCAAGGCATTTACTTAGTATAGATAAGCATTTGTCGAGTATAGCTAGAAGTTTACATTACATCAAAAACACCGCAATCACCAGCAGCGTAACCGCAATTATGTTAAGGGTGCAGTGTTTGCAGGTCCATCTGAACTGCTCCCTGAGTATCACATGAATGGCGAGCATGTATCCTGGGGCGGCAATTATTATCGGATTGGGGTATTTTCCCCGCATGGCCGAGATTATCGCAATCAGGAACATGCAGATTCCAGTCGTTGCCGCGATTTTGGTCTCCTTTCTCAGTTTCATCCTAGAAGTTGCCCAGCTTGAGCTGCTTTACCTCCTCGTCCAGTTTTTTTAGGTCCAGAGTCATGCCGTCTCTCGCTGCAATGGTTTTTATCCCAGTCTCCTCCTGGATTCTGCTGGCTTCCTTCTCGGGGCCGCGGTTCAGCATCTGCATCCCGAAGTGGTTCAGGACTGCGAGTTCCGGCTTTGCCTCTTTCACAATCCTGAGGGCATCGTCCGCATTCAGATGACTTTTTATGTTCATGCCGGACGGGAAGATGGAATTTATAATGAGAATTCTAGATTTCCTGTAGTGCTTTATGAGGTCCTTGGAGTAGTCTGTGTCAGAGGTATAGGTTATTGTGCCATCGTCGGAGAGAAATCTAAAGCCCATGCCATCATGGCTCTTGGCGGGGATTGCCTGCACCTTGAGGTAATTCAGCCTGAAGCTGTCGCCTGGCTTCGGGATTAAAACGTCGACGAAGCTCTGGTGATAGCTCGATATATATTCGAGAGCGTTTTCGTCAATAACCAGGTAACCGCGCCTTCGTTTTACGCCCTTTGTCATTGCCTCGAGCATGAGCTCTGCGTCGTTGTAGTGGTCAAGGTGCTTGTGCGAAACCATAACGGCGTCCAGCTTCTCGGGGTTCTTGCCGAACTGCAGGGCCCTTATCAGGGCTCCGGGCCCGGGATCCAGTGCTATTGTGGATTCCAGGTTCAGCCATATCCCGCCGGTGTATCTCCTCTGGCTCAGAAGGACGAATCTTCCTCCCCCCGTGCCTAGGAAGGTTATGGATGGCATTTTTACTTATTTAATTTTTGAGGTAATATCTTAACTATGAGGAAAATCCTCTGCGTTGCAGACATTCATGGCGACATACAGGGGCTGCTGAGGATGAGGGAATTCGCGGCATCCAGCAATATTGGTGATGCGATAATTCTAGGTGACTTCTCAGGGCATGGGGCATTCAAGGATAGAAAACAGAATGAGAAGGACGTTAAGCACATCCTCTCGATTATGAGCAACTTCAACCTTCTTGCCATTCCCGGTAACTGCGACTGGAAGAGCGTTCTCAAGATATTCGACAAGCACGAGGTGAACCTGCACAGGAAGGCGATTGCTGTGGATGATACCGTTCTGATAGGTCTGGGCGGTTCGAATACCACCCCGTTTGATACGCCCCTTGAGCTTACCGAGGATGAAATCTACAAGGGACTGAAGCCGTTGCTTAAGAAAGCGGGTGATAAAAAGGTTGTGCTTGCACTGCACTGTCCGCCGAAGGACACCGCATGCGACATGACGGGTAGTGGGCTGCATGTCGGAAGCAGCGCAGTAAGGCAAATAGTGGAGGAGTTCCAGCCGAGTCTGGTTCTCTGTTCCCATGTGCATGAATCTGCAGGCAAGGAGGACAGGATAGGTAAGAGCAGAATAGTGAACATAGGTCCAGTGTCGAACGAAAGGGCCGGAATTCTGGGCATTGGAGAGAGAATCCACCTGAAGTTTGAAGAGATATAAATGAATTTATTTAAGCATATAAACGAATATTAGATTACAATGAAGCTGAGTAAAACATTGGTCCTAATTTCAATCCCAATTCTGTTAATTTCAATTGCCGGCTTGGCATCGGCAGGAAACAGGGTGTTCTTCTACGAGAACAAAGTCAGCCATAAGATAGACTCTGATTATTCCCTCTTCAAGGAGGAACTGGAGAAGGAGGGATACAACATATTGAGGGCTGAGGTTCCTCTGTCAAAGACCGTTATTGAGGACTATAATCCAGACCTCATCATAATCCCGGGGCTGACTAGCCAGCTTGATGCGAATGAGCTGAGCGCCATTGCGAATTTTGTCATGAAGGACGGCAGGGGTCTTTTTATCATTGGGGGAGGGCAGTATGTCAACCAGCTGCTTCCCTTCGGCGTTGTAGTTGACGATGTGGAGCTGGAGGATTCCACAGACCCGATAGTGGACGCAGGCACAAGGCAGCCTGGAACGAATAAGAATGAGTTCGTTGTGAAGGCGCCATTCTCAAGGGATGATTCGACCGTCAAGACGTTGCTGTACAAGGTTTATGAGGTTGGTTTCTTTGGAGGGAACGGTATATATGTTTCCGGAGATTATGTAAAGCCCATACTTACCGGGGACTGGGACACCTCCACGAGTACCGGCTCTTTTCCGCCGGGCAGTAAACCCAACGTCGCTATATCAAGCAGGGTGGGTAAGGGCCTCGTGTTCTTCATATCAGACGATGAGGTTCTGGATGATGCACATCTGGACACAGCGAAGTATAAGTACGACAACCTACAGCTTGGCATGAACGTCGTGGAGTGGTTATCGATACCAAGCGACCTCCCGGACGAGATAGGTATGGAAGACCTCAGGATTATGATGGGTGAATTAAAGCTGGATAGAGACAAGCTCAATGAAACCCTTGCTGAGACTGAATCGGAGAGGGAGCAATTGAGTTCCCAGAACAGGGGCCTGGTTGTGCAGCTGGATGAGACCGAGGAGGAGATTGAGAGGATTAAGGGTGCATATTTCCTGGAGCAGTGGTCAGTAACCTATTCAACCATCGTTATTCTCGTGATTATGTTAATTTTGGTTTCTGCTCAGAGAGCCCTTGCCAGAAAAGGTAAAAAGGTGGCTGAGGGGGAGGTTGGAGAGCTTGGCTACGAATTTGAAGAGGAAGGGGGAGAGGAAGAGCTAGAGTTCGATGAGGAGATTAGCCCCCCGGGAGCCGAGGAAGAACTTGAACTGGACGAGGAAGCGCCATTGCCGGAAGAATTAAGTGAGCCGGTGCCAAATGAAACGGGTAAAAAGAAATAGCGTTATTCCCTCGTTATACTGAACTCTCTCTTCCCCTGTTTCAGCTTCTCGAGAATCTGCTTGAGCTGCTCGTCGGTAAGTTTCTGCGGCAGTTTCCCAGCCTGATGAAGCTGAATCAGAAATATTTCAATCTGCCTGGCGAACTGCGACCTGGCAAGCCTTATGTTGCCAAGCCTCTCTCTTGCTTCTGGGGTGAGAATCTGGGTAATAATCAGCTTTATCTGGGCCTCTATCTCCTGCTCCTTCATCTGCTGCTGCAGCTGCTGACCTTGGCCCTGTCTTTGCTGTTCCACCAGCTGCTTGATTCTTCTCTGTCTAAGCTCCTCAAGTTCAGACATTTTATTGTTTTAGAATTCCAGTGGCTATCTTATCCAGATAGGCCTGCCCCTTGGGAGTTATCTTTCTGCCTTCCTTATCTATCTTCTGCGTGAATCCGAGCTCGTCGAATTCCTTGAGGATTACTCTGATTATTTTGCCCCCTGCAGGGTAGAATTTCTCGGGCTTTACGCCCTTGTTTTTTCTTCCTCCGTAGAGGACTCTCAGTTTATGAACGCCTGTGGGCCCCCTGACATATAACTTCCTTAGAAGTGAGGCAGCCCTGAACCACCACCAGTCCTCGCTTTCGGGAATTCTCTCTCTGTGAGCTCCGGTCTTGACCATATGAGCCCACTCAGGCATCTCAAGCTTTACCTTATTTTTGAGGTCTTGTGCAGCCTGTGGTATGAGATCTTCTGCTGAGACGTCGTATGCTGTTGCCATTCTAGTAGGTTACCATTTCCTCCTTCTTGAAAAAGATGGGTATCTCCCTCTTTGCCGAATCCGTTGAGTCGGATGCGTGGACTACGTTCCTATCAATCCTCAGACCGAAGTCACCTCTTATGGTGCCCATCTCGGCCTTGGCCGGGTCGGTTGCTCCAATAATCTTCCTTACAAGTGCTACTGCAGCATCAGGCTCCAGAACGTCGGTGTCAAGGACTACTGCCACTATGGGTGAAGAGGTTATATGCTCTATCAAATCATCATAGAAGTCCTTGTCCCGGTGTATTAAATAGAGGTCTTCCGCCATCTCCTTGCTTACGTCCAAAATCTTAAGGCCCGCTATCTTCAGGCCTCTTCTCTCGAATCTGCTTAGTATTTCACCTATCAGGCCCTTCTGAACTGCCCATGGTTTCATCAGGAGTAGGGTTTTCATTTTTTATCCTTTTTTGGTTTTTTGGATTTTTCAGCCTTTGGCTTGGATTTTTTGGTGTGCTTCTCCTCGGGCTTTGAGTGTTTCTCTTTGTACTTCTCCTCAGCATGCTTCTCTTTGTGCTTTGGATGTTCCTTCTCTGCATGCTTTTCTTTATGCTCTGGGTGTTTTTCTTCAGCATGCTTCTCCTTGTGCTTTTCTTCAGGCTTTGGATGCTTCTTTTCATCAGCCGTTTTCTCTTTTGGCTTTTCCTCGGCTGGCTTCTCTTTGGGCTCTGTCGGCTTCTCTTTCTTCTCTGCAGGCTTTTCCATGCTCTTGAGCCTTATGACCTTCTCCTTTCTGTACTCAGTGGTCCATCTGACCCTCCGGGGCTTTCTCTTAAGCTTCAGGAGGTTCTTTTCACACTTACTTGAGCAGAAATAGAATGCTTTCCCCTTTTTACTGACGAATATCTTTTCCGTTCCAAGTTCGATTTCATTGCCACAGAAGGAACAGTTCATTTTATCTCAACGGCTTTGCCTCTCTGGATGGGTCCCTGAGGTCAAGGATGTCCCCCTCTCTTACCGGGGAGCGGACGTTCCTCCTTATTACTCTTCCCTTGCTTTCGCCATCCGTTATCTTGCACATTACCTGTATTACTTCCCCGTATATGCCGGTCCTTCCGATTATTTTGACAACTTGAGCCGAAACCATTTTGAATTACAGAATCACTTCTTGAGTCCCTTCAGCTTCTCCGCAACATCGGCAACCAAATCCTTCGCCTTTCCCTCCTCGACTATGCACCCTGCAGCAGTAGATACGTGAATCCCGACTGCCTCACCTATGTCCTCCTTAGGGGCATAGAGATAGGGTATGTTCTTTTCATCGCATATCATAGGAAGATGCATTACTATCTCAGGGGGGGTTATGTCACTGCCGATAAGAACAAGGACTGCCTTTCCCCGCTCCACTGCTTTAGTTACCTCGTTTGTGCCCTTCTTTACCTTCCCTGTGTCTCTTGCGGTTTCCAAGGCTTCCAGAGCCTTATCAATAACCTCCTTGGGTGCCTCAAATTTTACATAACTCATTTTCATCCCTCCGGATTCCAGCGAATCCTCATTGGTCTAACGTTTAGAATTTAAAATATAGTATCTAGGATTAATAAATAGCTATCTGTGCCCGAAACAGAAAACCAGCCTATCGTTTTTATTCTCGAGACGACAGAACCCTATACGTTCAAACTGAACCACTTTATTAACCTGAATATCCTTACAGGAGGTCTCACAGATTCCCTTGAGGCTTCCTCCCGGGAGGAGAATCTCCGCAGGGATTGAGTTCTTGAGCCACTGGATTTTGGGGACGTTGAGGTTTTTCTGGGGGAGGTAGTCTGCGATAATTCCCTTCCCTTTCTTCTGGATTCTCACGTTGAATAGGTTCATGAGCCTTATTTCATCTTCCTGTTCGAGGTTCTTGGCGTCCTCCTCCGGAATGGAAAGGCTTATGAGTCCCTTATCAGGCTTCAGCACGTATTCCCTGTAGCCCCTCTCCTTGAAGCTCGGGTGCAACGGCATCTTTACCTTTGCCTCTGGTGCGCCTCTGACTATCATCTTTACCGGCTCCGGAATGAAGAAGTATCTGTTTGCTTTGGGGTCTATAATCTTCCTGTTCTCTGCAAAAAGGTTCTCCATGCTTATGGAGATGTCGTTCTCGTTTATTCCCAATGCCAGGATAAACTTCCTTATGGCTTCCGGGGATATCCCTCTCCTCCTCAGTGCCCTTAGTGTCGGTAAGGCAGGGTCGTCCCAACCGGTGTATTTTCCGTCCTCTATACCCTTCCTTATCTCGGAGGTGCTCAGCCTTCCGAATTCCTCCACCTTTACCCTGCCCCAGTGCAGCGTTACCGGGTAGTCCCAGCCCAGGTATTCATAGATGAATCTCTGCCTCCTTTCGGAATCCATGAGGTCCTTGCCCCTGACGATATGGGTTACTGAGAGTATATGGTCTTCTACTGCTGATTCGAAGTCGAGCATTGGCCATACAATATGCTTTTTGCCAACGCGGGGGTGTTCCTCTCTGATGATTCTGAACGCAACCCAGTCCCTCAGTGCAGGGTCCTTGTGCTTGATGTCTGTCTTTATCCTCAGTACGGATTCCCCGTCCTTGTATTTTCCATCAAGCATCTCCTTCCAGAGCTTCAGGTTCTCTTTGGCAGGAGTTCCCCGGTGGGGGCACTCATTCTTCATGTCCTTCAGTTTCTTGAATTCCTCCCGGGAGCAGAAGCATACGTAGGCCTTTCCCATCCCTATGAGCTTTTCGGCGAATTCGTAGTATTTTTCAATTCTCTCAGATGCATAATAGACCTCGTCCGGTTTGGAATCCAGCCACTCACAGTCCTCAAGATACCAGTCATAGGCCTTGGGCAAAGGCTTCTTTGTCTTTGGGTCCGTGTCATCGAACCTGATGATGAACTTTCCCTTGTGCTTCCTTGCCAGCTCGGCGTTCACAACAATGCCCCTCCCACTACCTATCGTCGCAGGGCCGTTGGGATTTGGGGCAAACCTCGTCCTTACCCCGGAGGGATTCCCGGACAGGGCCATTTCAGATTTCTTGTGAGGTTTGGTCTTCACGATTTCAAGACCCCTCAGCTCCTCGAAGGGTATCGAATTCACCTCCTTTATTATGGACTTCACCTCAGCTATCAGGTCCTTCATGTCATTCTTAGCATCAGGGAATTCCGCCAGCACCTTGCCAAGAACCGCCTTGCCGTTTGCCTTGCCGTACTGAACCCTGTTACTTAGTGCATGCTTCCTTATTATCTCCTGAAGATTCATCCTTGGTTATTTTTATTGATGATTATATATTAACCTAACTGGGAAAAATGACAAAACAAAAGAGTCACGTTATATTCAACACTGCGGCAAGCCTTGATGGTAGGATAGAGGGCAAGGAGGAGTTCTTTGCAAACAGGCAGGAGAAGTACAGGATAAGCAGGTTGAGGGGGTCTGTGGATGCGATAATGGTTGATGTCGAGACTGTGAGGAAATTCGACCCGCTTCTTGAGGCACATGAGCTTAGCGAAGAGGAGCCCTGGAGGATTGTCATAGACAACAAATGCGATATAAAACATGATGCTAAGATTCTTGGTTATGAGAAGGTCATAGTCGTCGCCTCGGGGGATGCCTCAGAGGCGAAGGTCAAGGGCCTCGGGAGAAAGCAGAACGTCAATATAATGAGGTGCGGCAAGTACGTCGTGAACCTGAAGGAGCTGCTGCGCGAGTTAAACGACAAGGGAATTGAGAGGATACTGGTCGAGGGCAGCGGCGACCTGCCGAGAAGGATGTTCAATGAGGGCTTTGTCAATGAGATGTACGTCAACCTCTGCCCCGCAATCCTGGGCGGTGGCGAGTCCTTCTTTAACAAGAAACTGGAGGAAGAGATTGGCCTGAAGGTTGAGGGAATAATCCAGTACGGCGACCATATAATTCTTCACTATAATATTAAATAGGTTATGCGAGAATATCCTTGAGGTCACTGACCAGATTCTTTATTACTGTTTCTGTTACATGAGGCATGACAACGACCCGGGCGCTTCCTGATTCCAAGTCAGGCATGATGTCCCAGCCCCTCTTTATTAGTTCTGCTGAGACTGGCCCCATGTCCTTTATCCTTATTCCAACGACGTTTATGTCCGGCTTTCTGACAAGCTCCACGCCATCGAGTTTCTCTATCTCGTTGCAGAGGAATTCTGTGTTCTTCAGGCAATCCTGGACTATCTTCTGGTAGCCGTCAAAGCCAAGATAGTTTATTGTGGCCCATACTGAGGCTATTGCACCCCCCGACCTGGAGCCGGATATGGTGCTGGTGCTGAACGAAAGATATGGGGGGGATACCTTAATCCTCTCGAGATATGATTTATCCCTGAAGAGTATCGCGCCCGCCGGAATAAGATTCATGCCCATCTTATGAGGGTCTATTGTTATGGAATCGATATTCTCAAGGGAGAAATCGATGCATGGGGCGTTTTCCATGAAGGGTAGAACGAAGCCACCAAACGCGGCATCCACGTGGAAGAAGATGTCTTTGCAAAGAGAGTTTATCTCCTCTATGGGGTCGACGACGCCTAGGGAGGAGGTGCCAGCTGTTGCAACGACTGCGAGAGTATCTTTGCTAATCTTTGATTCGAGGTCTGTTATATCGGCCCTGAAATTCTCATCGAGCTTTATCCATTTGATTTCCAGGTCCATGAGCTCGGCGGCCCTCTTTATGGAGTAGTGGGCAGACTCGGGAACGAGAATCTCCCTCCTGCCCGGGTTGAGTTTCTTTGCAACGAAGAGTGCGGCAATATTAGCTTCAGTCCCGCCAGTGGTTACATAACCATCTATCTCTGGGTTCTTCAGGGCGGTTCCAAACCAGTCTATTATTTCCCTTTCGAGTTTCTGTACCTCTGGAAAGATGTTCACGTCAAGGGCATTGGTGTCCGAGAATATGTTAAATGCCTCAACAGCGAAATCCAGCGGCTCTGTCGATACTGAGGATATAATCCTGCCGTCGGAGAATTTCGGGTCTTTCTCTCTTAGGTCTCTGAGCTTTTTGAGTATCTGGTCTTTTTCCATTGGAAAGGATAATTAGCATGAAGGCGTGAACCTCCCACCCCTAAAGGATGTGGGCTTCATATTGCCCCTCCTTTGGATAGGATTCCTGCTTCCTTGACGAGACATGCCCCACCAATGGGGTGAAGTAGAGGTCTCATCTCCACAGGCGTTAGTTCGGGTCGCACCGACCCTACCTCTAAGAGAGCCTTATTCAATATGTTTATCGCAGCGTTGTGGTCTCTGTCCATCAGCAAGCCACAGGTGGGACAGTTATGGGTTCTAATCCAAATCTGTTTGTAGACGCGGTTACCACACCTGCTGCAATTTTGTGTTGTGTTTTTTGGGTCTACCTCCATGAATGTCCTACCAGCTCCCTCCGCCTTGTAGGACAGTATTTGAGTGAAGGTTGACCATGAAGAGTCTGCTGTGTTCTTGGCGTTGTAGGACGATTGCATCATCTCTCTTACTGCTAAGTCTTCTACACATATGATGTCGTAGTTGTCTACATAATAACGTGACAACTTATGCAAAAAGTCTCTTCTTCTATCAGTTACTCTTTCATGAACTCTTGCAACTTTGAGGATTTGTTTAAGCCGGTTTTTAGAACACTTCTTTTTCTTTGCCAGCTTTCTCTGCTCTCTCTTGAGTTTGTCCTCTAGTTTCAGGAGGGTATGGGGATGCTCTATCTTCTTCCCATTACTGTCGGTTAGGTAGTTTTCTATATTTAGGTCAAGACCGATTGCTCTGCCTGTAGTGCCTAACTTTTCTGGCTCGACTTCTACTGAAAAAATTGCAAACCACCTTCCGCTCTGCTCTCTCTTGATATAGACCTGCTTTATGTTTCCTTCTATCTTTCTGTGCAGTTTGATTGGGATGCTGCCAATCTTGCTCAGATGAAGTTTGTTATCAACGAGTTTGAAGCCACTCTGGTTATAGACGAAGGACTTCATCCTGCCGTATTTCTTGAATCTGAGTCTGCCGACTTTCCTTCCTTTTGCTTTCAGTCCCTTGAGACCCTTCAGGTTGGAGTAGAGCTGCCATAAAACATACTGCCTTGTTTTAGAGTGGACGTTTTCCAACTCAGGCCACTGCCTGACAAGATAGGGTATCCGGGCCTGTAGGTCATACTTCGGAGGAACTTTACCTGATTCCTTCCACTTTCCGAGGAAGTGGTTGTAGAGTTTCCTGCAACTATCAAGGACTTCCAGCATCTCCATCTCCTGGGCCTTGCTCGGGTAGAGCCTAAAGCAATAGTTTCTATTCATTTCTAATACACTCTCTTTATACTTTATCGTAAGATACTAAAAATGTTGCGCGAGAGCACAGGAAAAGTGATTATATTCCGGTAGTGCCTAACCCGCATGCTACCTGTTTTGAAGCGTAGTACCTAACCCTCCACCCCCCAATTTGTTAAACGGATCAGAGATTTCCACATACATTTTGCTAAACCTCCAATAGTTTATTCGGAAGTTTCAGCAAAATTATTTACGCTACCTAAATATTGTGTCTAACTAGTCGATTACATTAATCTCTCTTTTGCATTATTTGCCTTAGTGCATATCTTGCAGCTTCTCTGTTATATTCTTTTTCATCCGATAGTAATTTTTCTATGTCTTTAACTGTAATTGGATGACCAATTTTACCAAGTGCTTTTACAGCGTACTGTCTAACTTGTGGTTTTTCATCATTTAGTAGCTCTGTAAGCGCGTGGATTGCACCATATATTTCCGGTTTAAATCTTGCTAATTTTCCAAGAGCAGATGCAGATAATCTTCTTTCATTGGCATTCTTGCTATCTATGTAATGGATTAATTCAGGGATAACAACGGGGTTATCTGATTTCCCCAGATCATACGCACGAAATGATTTTGATGTTGATTTGTTACCTCCTTCTTCAAAAACAACTTCATTATGGTTTCTTATGCTCTGCTTGTCTGGTTTATACTCCCTTACAATTTCCAGTACTTCATCACCATAATCTTTAAGTCTACTTCTGCCAAATCCGTAGGTATTCATTAAATCCTGTTTTGTAATAGGTAAACTATTTGAAATTTCAATCAAGGTTTTATCATGAAAAATACAAAATGCAGGGATACTTTTTTCATTTGCAACTTTTTTACGCCAACGCTTCAACTTATTCAACATCTCCGGATTTTTAGAAATTGGAGTTCGATATTTAATCATTATTGGTACTTCTAGTTCAATTTTCTCTTTATTAATCAATGCACTTTTAGACAGATCCGTTAGGTATAAAAGTGGTCTTGGAAAATTTGTTAGTTCACTTTGTCTAATTGCCAAATAGCCCTTATCTATAAGTTGATCTATAATCTCAAGTATCTCCTTATGACGATATTCTCTAAACATTCCATAATGCTTCAACTTGTTTATTTTTTGATCAATCGCCTTCTTTGACTTGGAGCCTATCAATATGTTTGCCAATAGAGTTCTACCTACATGAAAATCCAAACTTTCTATTAAACCGAATATTGTCAATGCAATATCATCTTTGTCATCCTCCTTTTCTTCTGATGTTCTTTGCATTATGTCTTGTAGTTGCAATCCTTCCGGTTTTAATTCTGAGTCTGGAGGATTGTGATTCCTCCCCCCCCATAACCTGGAAACGCATAAACCCCAGATACTTGGAGATAACACCGATTGTACATTTTCTTAAATGGTCTGGTTAGTCCGATTCTGTAGATGGTCGTTTATTTTTCCCCGGTTTTGGTCGTTATTTTTCCCCACCTCGTGATAGGTATATTGGGGAGGGTAGGTTATAAATCTTGTTATTGCTCACC
>Ga0180015_1000169_pt1 | contig 19742 bp, 17 predicted proteins | sample KR13_S2_MetaG_FD_116508 | JGI IMG/M metagenome (GOLD analysis project Ga0180015, IMG submission 116508) | Groundwater microbial communities from the Olkiluoto Island deep subsurface site, Finland - KR13_S2_MetaG | ecosystem: Environmental > Aquatic > Deep subsurface > Groundwater | place...
CGATGACTCACGTGTCCTCCCTGTGAAAAACAGCAATATGTCCTCCTCCATTCTTTTTCTTGTTTCATTGCTGAGTTTGAGAGGCTCAACCTTAACATTGTCCTTTTCAAACCTGATGAAATTAATACCACCGAATGCTGATACATACTCATCCTGCTTACCGATAGGCAGTTTCAGGTCATTGAAACCAATAGCATATGCTGTTTCTGCTATTTCCTGCTTGCTCAGCCCAAGTCTTTCCAGATGATTCAGTATGTTGACTGTGTTTACTGCAAGCGCACCTGATGAACCAAGACCAGAGCCCGGCGGCACCTCTGATGCAAGGAAAAGGTTCATACCTCTCTGGATGTTGAAATGTTTTATCACGGCTGTTGGTATATCAAACCCTTCACCAAATTTCAAATCATAGAAGTCTTTAACCGTTTGATTCAACTGTAAATCAGATGAGATAAGCTGGATTCTGTCATCATCCCTGAGTTCAAGGATTGTGTAAAAATACTTGTTTATTGCAACGCTCACAACAAGCCCGCCGTATTTTTCGTAATATGATGCTAAATCTGTTCCGCCACCACCGAAGCTTATCCTAACTGGTGTTCTGCTGATTATTGCCATCCTGCCCCCTTTAACAGCAGTTTCGCTGTTTTTCTTACTACCTCTTCTGAATTAAGTTTAGGCCTCCATCCCCGTTTTTTTATTTTTTCTATGGAAAGCATCATCAGAGGAACATCCCCAACCCAGCCCTTGCTACCACCAGTGTATTTAAATTTTGTATCCCTTAGCTTCATTTCCTCTACGACAATTTCTGCTATTCTCTTCACATCTATCCAGTCCTCACATCCAAGATTAAAAATATTAATTTTGTTTGATTTTTCTGTTGCAAATATCATACCATCAACACATTCCCCAACAAATAAATAAGACTTTTTTTGTTTTCCATCCCCAAGTATTTCTAACTCATTAGGATTTTTCTTTAACTTGTTGATAAAATCAAGTACTACACCATGCGTACTTCTGTCTCCTGTGATGTTTGCAAACCTGAAAATCCATGCATTCATGTCAAACATGTCAGAGTAGGCTGTTATTAATCCTTCACATGCCAGTTTTGATGCACCGTACAATGATATGGGCATCATTGGCCCATAATCTTCGGGTGTAGGAATAATCTTTGCCTCACCAAAAACAGCTGATGACGAAGAAAAACCAATATTTTTCACATTATTAATCCTCATTGATTCAAGTACATTGTATGTTGCGATTGTCCCCTGTCTTAGGTCTGTGTCTGTTTTCCTTGTCCCTAGGGATATGTCTGGATTTGCTGCAAGATGGAAAACAAAATCCTGATTCTTCATAGCATTTTTCAGTTTTTCCATGTCCAGCAGATCGGCTTCAACGAAACTAAAATTTTTTTTGCCAAAATATTGTGAAAGAAACTTTTTTTTACCAGAACTCAGATTGTCATAGACAGTTACATTATTATTTTCTGTCAGTCTATCGACAAGATGACTGCCTATGAAACCTGCGCCACCTGTTACAAGCACATTTTTTCCGATTTTCATTGTATCATATAACACAATTTTAACTTATAAAATCTTTCATTACGTCTACTTGCTAACACTCCATGTCTGCAGCCCCTTGTTTTCAAACGCGAAATCAACAATTTTCCCACCATTTTTTTCAAGTTTCTCAGCTACAACATGTTTTTTGTCAAAATCACAATATAACAACAAATAACCTCCACCACCTGCACCAAGGAGTTTCCCTCCTGATGCACCGTTTTTTCTTGCAAGAGCATACAGTTTATCAATTTTTGGATTAGTAATATTTTTAGTGAACCTTTTTTTGTTCATCCAGCCCTTGTGCAAGAGACGACTAAAATCATCAAGCCTACCCTGAAGCAATGCGTTTTTCATCTCAAACGCAATCTTTTTTGTTTCATCAAGAGCATTAACAACCTCCTCTTTCTTTTGCACATACGCATTTATCTGGTTTTTCAGAATATTCTTAGAGGCTCTCCTTCCAACATAACACAGCAGTAGATGATATGCCAACTCATTTATTATATCTCTGTTAATTCTCAATGGGTTCACAATTGTTGTCGGACCGTTGAACTCTATGAAGTTGAATCCTCCGAATGTGGCAGCATATTGGTCCTGCCTGCCACCTTTTATTCCCAGGTCTTCCCTTTCAATCCTGTATGCAAGCTCAGAAATGTCGTAGTCTGTCCATGGCTTCTTCAGCCAGTGTTTGAACAATCCTACGAGCGCAACAACCATGGTTGAGGAAGAGCCGAGTCCTGAGCCTGGCGGGGAATCACAATGAAGGAAAAGCTTCACACCCTTCTTGATCCTTATTTTCTTTATCGCAGCCTTAACAAGGTCAAGTTCACCGTTGAAAATCAAATCCTCAGCCTTATATTTTGCTACAATGTCGTAATCAAGTGATTTGATAACTATCTTATCGCTTTTTGAAGGTATAAGCGTACCATAGGCATACTTGTCTATGGTTGCACTTAAAACAGCCCCTCCTCTTTCCTCAGGATAAGGTGAAACATCTGTTCCACCACCCCCGAAACTGATTCTCAGGGGGGCCTTACTTCTTATTATCATAAAAACAGGATATATATTATGTAGTATAAAACTTTCTCTTACTTCCTCCCACTGATTTTTGATTTTCGCATTCTTTCCTTTAACTCCTGTTTCCTGCCAACAAGTTTGCAGAACATGTAACCAAAAAATGCGATCCCAAGACGGAGGAGTTTCCATATCGACTCTTTTCTACTAATTCTTACCATCTCAATTGGTTTGTACTTGCTCCAAAGTCTTCCACGCTTCAATGTTAATTGCTTTCTACTAAATCCATACCAAAAGGACTGTTTGATGAAACCAAACAAAGTTTCCCTCGCTCTGTGATAAACTAGGGCATCCTCATTATATGTAAGTTTGTATCCATGTTCTATAGCATTAAAATTTAAATCAACATCCTCAGCCTCTATAAACCAAGGGTCAAAACCACCTATTTTTTCAAGAATTTCTTTTTTATAAGCTAAATTGCATGAAGGATAGGTTATATCCACATTTTTATGATATATTGCGACCCTTGGAAGATCTGAAAATCCCCCTACCCCAAACTTTATTGTTTTACCAGCAACTATATCAGCGCCTTCTTCAAAACTATTATTTATCTCCCTTATCCAGAGAGCATTTGCAATGCAGTCGGCATCTATGAACACGATAATATCACCGTTTGCAACATTTATACCTTCATTCCTCCCTGCTGCTTTTGTACCAGCCTTCACATAAAGTTTTATAAAATCATATCTTTTTGCATAATCTCCTACAATTTCTCTTGTTTTATCCTGACTTTCTGCATCCACAAAAATTATCTCATATGGTTTCTGTGCTTGAAAAATCAAACTGTCAAGCAAATCTTTCATGTACTTTTCCGCATTTTTTGTTGTAATAACAATGCTAACCTTCACACTACTATAACAGTTTTTTGTGTTTATAATCTTTTCTTCTCCAACCCTTTTATGAACAGTTTTGATATCCCTTTTGTTACAGCAGACCATTCATACTTCTTTTTTATAACATCCCTCGCTATTTTCTAGACTGCACCTAGACAGTCAAGATAATAGAAAAAACAATTAACAAGGAAGTTTATTATAGGGTTGATGCTTGATGATATTGGATTAATAAAAAAAATTGATTCAAAAAACATGATAGATATTATGAAAAACTTCCCAGAGCAAATTGAAGATGCAGTAACCATATCTAAAGGGGTTAGCATACCAATGCTCAGATTTAGAAATATTGTTGTAACAGGTATGGGTGGTTCAGCAATTGGTGGTGACATTATGTCATCATGGCTCTCCAGCAATCTGGATGTGCCAATTTTTGTGAATAGAAACTATGAATTGCCAGGTTTTGCTGATAAAAATACACTCCTATTTGCTGTTAGTTACTCTGGAAACACAGATGAAACTGTATCCTCATTTTTGGATGGTTTAAACAAAAATTGTAATATTGTTTCTATTACATCTGGTGGTCGGCTCGCAGAACTATCTGTTACACATAAAAAACCCCTTATCAGAATACCATCAGGCCTTGTTCCAAGAGCGGCTGTTGCGTATCTTTTGTTTCCAATGATTAGGGTAGTGGAGAGACAGGGGCCGATTAAATTAAATTTGAAGGAAGTTATATCAATCGTGGCATCATTGGGAAAACGGATTTCTCCGGATGTGGATGTATCCAGTAACCTTGCGAAACAGATTGCAATTAAAATAGATGGTAAAACACCTGTGATTTATGGACATACATGTTATACATCAATTGCAAGAAGATGGAAGACGCAGTTTAATGAAAATTCAAAAACACTAGCATTCTATGATGCTATTCCTGAAATTTATCATAATGATATCGTTGGCTGGCAGGATGATGATGCCATTAATCTTATACCTATTATTTTACGAGATAAAAATGAGCCTGAGAAAATGAAGAACAGGATAGAGTTTATAAAAAAGAATGTTTTCAAGGATTTAATTGAGGTATGGGCTGTGGGAAACACGACATTGTCTAAAATGCTCTATATGTTGCATCTTGGTGATTTTGTTTCATTCTATTTAGCACTACTGCATAATGTTGACCCTACACCTGTAGAAATAATTGAAAGAATGAAAAAGGAGACTTCATCTAAATCTCATAGTATTCCTGCCTAAAATGTTATAAAGTAATAATGAGATTGCCACTCTGTATGAAAATTCTACAAATCTGCCACAGGTTTTATCCTAATGTTGGTGGGACAGAAGAACTTGTCATGCATCTTTCAAAAAATTTTGTAGAGAAAGACCATGATGTTACCGTAATAACCTCCCAAGAGCCAAATACCCCTGAGGAAGAATACATAAGTGGTATAAGAGTCATAAGGATACCGTTAATACATTTTGCTGGTAAAAGAATACCAAAAGGATATGTACAAAAGGTTCTTAGTGAAAAATGGGACATAGTACATCTGCAAGGACAAAGGGTATGGAGTAGTGACTGGCTATTCCCTCATTTGAAAAAGATATCCTGCCCAAAAATATTCACACCAATAGGCTTTTACCAGCTGGAAATGGTTGGCGGACCTATAAACTGGTTGTACTATCATTGCTGGCTAGCACCAATGTTAAAGAAATTTGATAAAATTATTGCTCTCACTGAAAAAGAAAAAAGAACGATGCTTTCATGGAATATACCTGAGGAAAAGATCACATCCATTCCAGTTGGCATTGAACCAAAAGATTTTGAGAAATTACCAAAAGGGTTTAAGGAAAAATATGATATCACATCTGAGTTTGTAATACTTTACGTTGGGGGTTTTTATGAAAACAAAAGAATAGACAGGTTAATTAAGGCGATGAAGAAAATAGAGGAAGACTACACATTGGTGATTGTTGGGAAGGATGTAAAATCAAGATATAACAGAAATTACTGTGAAAAACTATCTAAGGAATTAAATGTCAATGTGAAATTCACTGGGAAAATTTCTAGGGAAGACGTTTTGTCTGCATATCAGTGCGCAGACGTTTTTGTGTTAGCATCACAGTATGAAGGTTTTGGTATTGTACTGCTTGAATCTATGGCAAGTGGTATGCCTTTTGTCAGCACAGACGCGGGTGCTGCTAAAGATTTAGCGGAAAATGGATGCGGATTCATTGTTAAAGATGAGGAAGAAATGAGAAAAATAATCAAAACCTTACTAAATGATGCTGAAATGAGAAAGGAGATGGGGAAAAAAGGAAGGATATATGTTAAGGAATATGCTTGGGACAGAATTGCTAAAAAACATTTAAGTTTATACAAAGTCTGCAATAACAGTTGCAAAAAGCCTTGATATCTCATTTATACATTTGAGATGGAAAATATTTATTAGTACTTAAACGAAGTTCTTTCTATCCAATATGCTATCATATCCTTTAGTGTCTTCTCAAATGGAATGGTTGGTTCCCACCCTAACTCTGTTTTTGCTTTAGTTGCATTGCCAATCAACACCATTACATCTGCAGGCCTATATCTTGCTTTGTCAATCTTGATTTCCATATCCACACCACCAACCTTAATCGCCTTTTCGCAAAGTTGGCGGATAGTTAGGCCCACCCCGGATGCAAAGTTGTAAACATTGCCTCTTTTTCCCCGTTCAACTGCAAGCATGTACCCATCAACAACATCCCTCACATCTGAAAAATCCCTTATTGGACTAGGATTGCCGATAATAAGTTCTCTTGCACCAGTTTTCTTTGCCTCCACAACCTGTTTTGTCACCACACTTGTGATGAACATCTCTCCTCTTCTTGGACCTGTATGATTGAATGCTCGGGTTCTAACAATAGGAATCCCATATGCCTTATTATGGGCATAACACATCATGTCACATGCCACCTTACTCACACCATATGGGGATAGCGGTCTTAATGGATTGCTCTCGTTTATCGGCGTCTCATTTTCTTTAACCAGACCGTATTCCTCTGAGCTTCCGGCAAATGTCATACCAGTGATATCTGTTTTATCTGCCATCCTTATAGCTTCCAACACATTTGCGGTTCCAATAATGTTTGACATGTAGGTGTCCACCGGTGCATTGAAACTTTGAGGTACGTAGCTCTGCGCTGCTAAATGGAATACAGTGTTGATACCATTTTCTTCTAATGCTTTTTGAATCGATGAATGATCTAATAAATCGCCTGGGATCAACTTAATTTTATCCTGAATATGCTTAATATTCTGAACATTTGGTACTGACCTTCTTCTCACAAGGCCATAAACATTAGCATTCAACTCTATGAGTTTTTCAGCTAGCCAAGAACCAACGAAACCTGTTACACCTGTGATAAATACATTCCTTTCTGTCCAGTATGATACTTTTGGTTTTGCCACACATAGCTAAATGTATTATGCCCTAATTAATATTTTGGAATAACAAATAGGGTTCTTTGAGTGAATAATCCATTTTCGTTTAGGGTGGAGGATCTACCTGTTGCATTAAAGTTTTTTTATAGATTATGATGTTCACTCTGAAAATTTTTATACACTTCTTTAACTTTCTCTGCGATTTTATCCCATGAATATTTTTCTAAAACTATCTCTTCTGATTTCTCAGAGAATTTTTTCCGCAACATATCATCCTCTAATAGCAATCCTATTTTCTCTTTTATGACTTTAACCCGTTCCTTATCGCTTATGTTTGTCTGAATGGAAAAACCATTAAGCCCCTCAGTCACCTGTCCCTTACAGATATCTGATGCAATAATTGGAAGACCACAGCTCATTCCTTCAATCACAGCCATAGGAAATGCCTCCGATATACTAGGATGAACAAAGACATCTGCCTCCGATAATATTTTAATCATTCGATTTTCTGGTACTGTTCCTGTGAACTCAACATTATTGCTGATTTTTTTTATTGTTTCAGAATATTTCTTATCCTTGATTGGGCCAACTATTGTTAGTTTACAGTTCAAATCTTTTACAGCTTTTGCTACAAGATCAAATTTTTTATGTGGCACAACTGCTCCTAGGCATACAACATTTTTTCCAGTTCTTCTTTTATAGCAGGGTTTGTATCTTTCAGTATCCACACCGTTTGGAATAACAACTGCCTCATTATATTTTCTCATTAACGTTGCGATTTCTGGCGATAATGCAATTACATATTTTGCTTTTCTCATAATCCTTTTTTCAAATAAGGCTCCAATTTTTTCTGTGAAAGTGTTTGCAGAAATCCAATGCCTTGAATGTGAGGTGTATACAAATTCTTTTTTAAGAATTGAGAATACAAAACCAACACCTGTTGTATGAAGATGCAGTATGTCATAATCCATTTTTTTCAACTGTTTTTTTGCCCATAATGCAAATCTGTATTCATCAACACTTCTTTTTCCAAAAACCTTGTTCAGAATTGTTGTATCTACACCAATTCGTTGTAGTGCTTTTGATAACTCCCAAACATGCTTCTCAACTGCACCATACCCTTTTGGAGGTATTTCTATCATCCCTGCGCCAACTAACACAATCTTCATTTTCTATGCCTCAACTTCCAAGCAATAACACCACGGATTAATGCAACCGGCTTAATTATCAGGCCTATCCATTCATATGGATGATGAAATCTGACAGATGTTTTGGCAGCCCGAGTAGCCTTTTTCCGGAGCATTTTGTTCTTCAAATACACCATTGTTGCACCAACACAGTAACGGTACTTTCTCCTGATAATTTTTCTCGTAGTGTTTAAATGACTTTGGTCATGGTATGTCCATGCTTCTGGAACAAAAATCCCTTTAAACCCAGCATTTACTGTCCTAATGTTGATATCATAATCCTCTGCATTCCACGTTAGTTCTTCGTCAATCCCCCCGATTGCATCAAAAATCTTTCTTGACCAAGCAGAATTACCCATTGGTAACATTGTAATGTCATTGGAAACAATGTTTTTGTAGAACCAATTATCAAAATCATTCACATATTTCTCAACATTACTTTTTGGTTCTGATAAAGGTTTTGTCGGCCCACCACTAAAATCTGCCTCTCCATTGGTTATTGGTCTAATTAAACTCTCGAGCCAATATCTCGGTGCTACTTCATCAGCGTCTATAAAAATGATAACATCAGATTTTATTTTTTTCAGTAGATTATTTCTTGTTTCAGTAATGCTACCCGGTAGGGATAGAACATTTATATTAGCGTATTTTTTTTCATACTCCTTCGCCAGTTCAAAAGAGCCGTCAGTAGAACCACCGTCTGCGATAATAATTTTTTCTACAGGTATAGTTTGCTCTAGGAGCGATTGTATTGTTCTCTCAAACCTTTTGTCATTTAGCAAGGTAATAATCACTGCTATCAAATTACCGCCTCTATAATGGTAACTGCATAGGAGTTATATTACATTTATTGTTTTAAACTATCGATAAAGCATTAAAAATGTGTTCTTAGAATGAGCTAAATGATACATGTTATTTAGCAACATTATTTAGCAACATCATTCAGCGAATATTTTTGCTGTACTTGCTGTTAATTCTTCACAAAGTCTTTTATGTCTATATGCCCTCCTCAACATGGGGGTTGATTGCATGTATGACGAAAAATACTTCAAAGAATATGATTTCAAAAAACAGTACCCGTATTTTCATGCTACGGCCGTAACCCTAGTTAAATATATCAAACCGAAGAAGGTGTTGGATATAGGATGTGGTATGGGCTTTTTTGTTTATGCATTCTGTGAACTCGGCATTGATGCCTACGGTATAGATATTAGCGAGTATGCTATTTCACAAAGCCCTGTTAAAGAAAGGTTAACACGGATTGACATTACAAAGGATAAAACTGCCATTCCAGACAACACCTTTGACTTGGTAACGATGATGCAAAGTATTGAGCATCTGCCAAGCATTGATAATGTTTTAAATGAGATAGGAAGGGTATTAAAACCAAATGGGATGGTTTACATAACCGCACCTAGCAAATACAGTAAAGGTGCATATGCAGATCCAACCCATATTAATATTCACAGCAGAAGGGAATGGGAGAAAATATTTAGAAACCATAATTTCAAAGTAAATAATAAAATGGTTATAGAGCTTGAGAGAGAGTTTCCTTTCGGCCCTGTTGGTAGAAAACTGCCAAAATTTATTAGAAAAACATACCTAATCAGATGGATTGCTGTAAAAACAGGATGTAAGTTTTTGTTAGAGGTTGAAAAATAAATTATATCCCAGATACAATAAAATCCTGGATTTATTCGTGAGCGAAGCGAACGAATATACGAGAAATTGCCAAAAGCAATTCCGAAGTATACATAAATTGCATGGAGCTACGATACATTTTTTAAAGAATAAAACTATTACTATCAGGATAGCCCATGAACATTCTATATATATATCATTGGACAAAGATTGCCCCAGCTATACAACCAAACACCTCTGTGAATCTTTACACAGGCAAAACAACAAATATGTGGCGGTTCGCAGAGGCAGTAGCAACCAAGAAAAATGTTCATGTGCACATAATATCAGATTACATTGAACCGAAGTATCCAGCTGTTGAAAAATATGGGGATAATATTACGATTTATCGTTTGGAAAAACGTTTCCCAACACCATTTGGACAGTTGTTTAGACGTATAATTGATGCAAGATTTTTGGCAAAAAAAATTATTAAAAAAGAAAATATTGATGCAATCTTCTTTGATTTTAGTCCATGGCCACCAGCATTATATCCTACCATGGGCTCCTATCTCAAATTCAACATTCCTGTAGTAATGCATGGGGATACTACATTTAAAAGCCCAACCCTGCTTAACGGAGTAGAGAATAGACCTGATACCAATTTGATGCTTAGATATATCCATAAAGCTGATGTTATTCATACACTGGCTCCGCACCAGAAGAGGCAGTTTATGGAGAGAGGATATCCTAATAATCGCATTTTTGTGATACCAAACCCTGTTAATCCTGATAAATACTCTCCAAAAAGGGATAAAGGTATGTTCAGAAAAGCATACAACATCAGGAAAGACGAAATCATTGTTTCCTATGTTAAAGGTAAAGAGGATAGAGCTGAAAGATTTTTAGGTGTTGTTGCACCATCATTGTTGGAAAAGTATGATGTTAAAATCTGCATGTTTGGGTCGTTATCAAAATCATTAATAGATAAATATTCTCAGCCGAACATCATATTTGCAGGGCCTCTGCCGAAAGAAATGTTCTTAGATGCACTTGCCACTACGGATATATCCTTTATCTTACAGCAGGAAAGCATTGGTGAGCATTCTACTGTCACAAGGCTTGGTGAGCTTGCTATGTGTGGTGTGCCATTAATCATACTGGAAGATAAATCGTTTCTTTGGACAAACATGGAAGATGCTGTGCTTTGTGGTCTTGACAAAGGCAATGATGCAGTCTTCAAAGAAAACATGATGAAAAGTTTATCAACGCTCATCGAAGATAAGGAGTTGCGTAAAAATATTGGGAGAAACGCTAGGGAAACAGCAAAAGAAAAATTTGGATACAAAATTACAGCAGAGAAAATGATTGAAATGTTTAAGTCTGCAGTGAAATAACTATTTTTTTGCGATTAGTATCAACCCTTCACTTATTTTCAGTGGAAATTTTACTCCTATTGAAAATAGGATGGTGCTAGGTATGCTTATAAATATTCTCTGCATTAGCATCGGCATCTTTTTTATTGTAGGGAAAGTATAACTTTCCCTCTTACGGAATTTGCTCTGCAAATTCCTAAGATGCCAGGAAAAATGCAAAGCATTTTTCCGTCGCATACACTCGAAAACTTTTCTTTGATTTCTTTGAAAAAGTTTTCTCGGGTAAGGTACATCTGTTAACCCATCACCGTAGGTTTTAACAATCTTAAAACCGGCAGATTTCAGCAATTTTACCCATTCATCCGGTGATTTTAATGATAAATGGGTTTTATCCCTGTATCCCTGCCATTCCTTTCCTTTTAAAGTAACAGCTATCGACTCTGTATTAGGAACCTGAACAACTAAGATACCATCCTTCTTCAGTATTTGATAGCATCGTTGAATACAGTTTTCAGGCTTTCTGAGATGCTCAAGAATACTGAGTGCTATTACCATGTCAAATTTTTCTGATGAAAAATTAATATTGTTTGCGTCCTGCACAGAAATCCTGCTTTTCACAGCATTTTTCCTCGCTATTTTTACTGCATGTTCTGATACATCCACGCCGTAAGTCTCAAATTTGTCCTCGAGCCTCTTTAACAGATAGCCTTCTGCGCAGCCTATCTCAAGGATTTTTGAGTTTTTTTTGAGCATAGAGCTTGCTAGTAAAACAAAGTGATGGAAAAAGAATGGCCTATCCTCGTATTTGGTGAAATACTCCGCACCGAATCCCTGTGATGATGTGTTACTCATAATTGTTTATAAAACGGCAATAGGATATATAACAGTTGCCTTGCAATCCTGTTAAGTTAATGTAAAGTGGGAGAAGGTAAATTGAAAAATGTAAAATGAAGTGAAAAAATGATATTCATTTTACATTGCATGCAAAAGATTAATATTCAAAACACCAATTTATATTATAATCTTTAAAAGATATATACTATATTTATTGAAGATAAACGAACTAACTAAAAACATGACAAAAGGAGTTGTTTAAATGGCAATATGGGAATTCAGGTTGGGATTTATCATCAAAACATTGAAGAGATTCTTAGCAGGACAAGACACAACCTGTCCGCATTGCAGAAGTCACAATACAAAACTTATTGACACAAAATACATTATCCTACAATTAATGCGTTGCATCGATTGTGGTCTGATGTTTCGATATCCAAAAGATGATGTCCAGACCAACATCGAGTTTTACCAAAAAAGCTACTGTGAGGGTAGTGTATCAGAAACCCCAAGTGATAAGGCTCTTAAAGAGCTTATAGATTCTTCTTTTGCAGAAACAGGGGTGTGTTGCCGTGAGCATATTCAAATCATCAAACTTTTTAAACAGGGAGGAACGCTTCTGGATTATGGTTGCTCCTGGGGATACAGAACGTGGCAGTTCCAGCGCGCTGGATTCGAGAGCATGGGTTTTGAAATATCCAAACCAAGAGCTTCGTTCGGCAGTAAAAAGCTGAGCGTTAAAATTATCTCTTCATATGCCGATTTGAATTCGGTTCCAAATAATTCATTCAATGTGATTTATACTAATCACGTCCTGGAACACTTGCCGAACTTATTTTGTATCTTTAAAGAATTTTATCGGCTGTTGAGAGATGATGGCATTATCATAATTTTCGTTCCAAACAGCACAGGATATGAAAACAAAGAAATCCGAAAATCTAAGATGCCCGCTGCATTTGGTGAGAAACATACCCTAGCTTTTGATGATACTTTTTTTGAGATAAACCTTCCCAAATATGGATTTGAAGTAAGATGTTTCTCAAGCCCCTATAAAATCTTGGATAATCCTTTTAGGATAAAAAAAGGAAAAATTGAGGCCTCTGGGCCCGAGCTTATGGTGATAGGTAGAAAGAAAAAGATAAGCAACATTAAAGTGTGGTGATATTTATCAAAAACAAAAATGTCCTGATATTGGCTGACACAAGTGGTTACAGTACCAATTATCCTTTTTTTAACACTGTGTACAAAACATATGTAGATGTAAACGCTGCACTCATGCTTGTTCCAACCATAAAAAAATTAATTAAAAATGGGAATGAAGTAACAGTAGTATCATCGGATAATAATGTCCAGAAAAAGTTAGAGAAGGAGCATATACTGTATACGACATATAATGATTATATAATCGATGAAAAGTTTGAGAATGTGTGGGAGGATGCACTGGTTCTAGCAAAGAAAACGCCTGATATAAAGGGCAAAGTTTTTAGGGAAATGGTGACCTATCAGGATGTCTGTTTATGGGATTTAATGGAAGGCTATCTTTTAGGTCTCTATGCTTTTGCTGTGAAAAATCTTAAAATAGTTAGATGTGTAACAGATAAAGTAAAACCAGATGCAATCCTTGTTTTAGATAATAAAAACAGGCTTGGAAAAATTGCTGTAACTGTAGGAAGTACAGATAAAATCCCAACACTGAGTATTCAGCCAAGGTTTTTTTCTAATCTGAAATATTATATTTTAAAATGTTTAAAAGAAATAAGAGGTGAATACTGGGACAGGTTATATGACATTCCTATTTGGAAGCAGTATTTTAAATTTTGTAAAACCAAAAAAGAAGTAATATCAGCCAAAAACAGGATTTTACTCATAACTAATGATGAAAGGGCTCTTTCCTTTTCAAATCCCTGGTTTATGGAACTAAAAAAAGATAGGGGGAATGAGATAATAGTTATTGGTGTAACAGAAAAATGGCAAAAAGAATATCAAAAAGCAGGCATACATTACATGAGCCTTGATGATTATGTGACTAAAGAAGTTTGTAAAAGGGTATCTGCAGAATCAAGAATATTTCTGAAGAAATGGGATTATTTAAAAACTGATGAAAGCTTTAAGAAGTCTTTAGCATATCAAGGACTGCCATTGTTGTCTATCATGAAGGATTCATTTGATTACTGCTTCTCAAAAGTTTTCACACAACTAATAACACTCATAGAAATTATACAACACATAATCAAAACTGAGAGACCAGATATAATCATTGTGTTGGATGACAGAGGAAGGTTCGGAAGAACAGTAACCAGGATTGGCAGCTTAAAAAACATACCCACGTTAATACTCCAGCATGGAGCAGTAGCAGATCATCCCCTTTTTGGTCCCATTTTTGCTGATAAAATGGCTGTTTTTGGGGAGAGGAGTAAAAAGGTTTTAGTTAAAAGGGGGGTTGAACCAGAAAAACTTGTTGGTACAGGACAGCCTAGGTTTGATAAACTGGTGGGCAAAGATTTTGCTGGGAAGAAAGAAATTTATCATCAGCTAAACATAAACGATGATAAAGGATTGGTTGTTTTGACAACACAACTTGATGATAGTGAAGGAGAAGCTGTATTTCGAAATGTTGCTGATGCAATGAAAAAATTTCCTGAGAAACATCTAATAGTAAAGGTCCATCCTGGAGGGAGTATTGATTTTTATCAGAGGATAGCAAATGAGATGGGAATAAACAATGTTGTGATAACTAAAAATATAGATTTGTACGGGTTGCTTAATGCTTGCGATGTTATGCTAACATCTTTTTCAACAACTGGTTTAGAGGCAATGATTCTAGGCAAACCTGTAATCACCATAAATTTAACAGGTATACCAGATATAGTGCCGTATGCAGAAAGCGGTGCAGCAATTGGTGTATGCAAACCAGAAGAGCTTGCATCAGCAATCAACAGTGCATTGTATGATGAAAAAACTCGGAAAAGCCTTGAAGAGATGAGAAAAAAGTTTGTGTATGAATCTGCATATAAAATGGATGGAAAGGCATCTGAGAGGGTGGCAGGTTTGATTGAGGAAATGATTAACGAAGCAAGAAAAAACAAACAAAAATAAATATCCACAACACTTTTTATATCAAAAACGCCATTCTCAACCAAGGGGTATTATGTTAAAAACAAAAAAATCTTCAAAAATTAGATATATTGTTTCCATCGGCATCAGTTGTATAATCATTGTATGCATGATATGGAAAATCGGCATAGGAAATTTTTACACCACTTTGTTCAAAGCCAATCTATATCTATTGTTAGCGGCATTTTTTCTAAGCTTTTTAGCAATAGTTAATAAATTGGTTCGTTGGTCTAACCTACTCAGAGAGGCAAAAACCATTGATGCATATAAGATATATTTAATTGGTCAAGCAGTAAATGCAATTGCACCAATCGGTACCGGAGAGCTTACAAGAGCTTACGTTGCTAAAACAAGATTAAATATCCCGGTTGGAAAAACATTGGCATCAGCAATAATTGAAAGGGTCTCAGACACAACCTTTCTTGTAGCACTATCTGTTGTATGTCTAACCTTGTTAATACCTGGCAATGGGTACATCTGGCAAATAGCTATCCCCATCCTGATTTTGCTTGCATCATATGCTTTGTTATTTAACCCACACTTCTTAGATAGAATAGCATTCATATCTGGGCGTTTATTTAAAAAGGAAGAAGGGGGGGTTAATATGATCGGTGCTCGCTTTTCAAAATCATTAATGTCATTTAAGGGAGCAATATTAAGTTTCCATGGAAAGAAAAACATAATAGCCCAGACCATTCTGTTGACAATCCTTGCCTGGAGTTCCTATGCATTGTGTGTGCTCATGCTCTTACTGGCATTTGATACCAGTGTGCCAATATTCTACGTGCTGATTATAGTATGTGCATCCTCCCTTCTCGGCACATTTTCATTTGTTCCAGGTGGTTTAGGGGTTAAAGAAGTGAGTCTTGCAATACTGTTGAGTGTTGTAGGGATACCATTCAGTATAGGAATGGCAATAGCCCTGATAGATAGAGGGATGTCATATATGCAACTTGGTGGGGGGGCACTTATGTCTTTGATGAGTTTCGCTATGAAAAACAAAAAAAGGGTTATGAAAGATTTTTTTTAGGAAGATTTAAAACTCAGTATTAATATATCCAATAGGTTTAAATGCTTAGAGAAAATAGGATTTCAATTGTTATACCTGCATATAATGAGGAAAGAAGAATAAAACGTACTTTGGAAGACTATTACTCATTCCTCAGTCAAAAATATAGGCATTATGAGCTCATTGTAGTATGTGATGGTTGCGTTGATAAAACACCGATGATTGTTAAGGATTTTTCTAAAAAACATCAAGGTATAAAGTTGTTAGAGTTTCCCAGTAGGTTGGGAAAAGGCGGTGGGCTGATAAAAGGATTCATGGAAGCCGATTGTGAAATAATTGGTTTCGTTGATGCTGATGAGGCGGTTCATAGCAGTGAATATGAAAAACTCATTTTAACTATAGAAAATGGTGCTGACTGTGCTATTGCATCCAGAAGGGGAAAAGGTGCAAAAATCCTTGTTAAGCAACCTTTAAAAAGGCGAATTGCAAGCAGAGTGTTTAATATAATTGTAAGAGCAATGTTTGGATTGAGTTTACAGGACACACAATGTGGCGCGAAGGTTTTTAAAGGAAAAGTAATTAAAAAAGTGTTGCCTGATTTGAAGGCAAAAGGTTTTGATGTTGACGTTGATTTGCTGTGGAATATCAAGAAAAACAATTTTAAAATAAAGGAAGTCCCAATAACCTGGAAGCATGAAACTGACTCAATATTTAGTTTAAAGTATGGACCAACAATGTTTGTAAATTTGCTAAAGATTAGGTGTGGTTATGGAACTAAGTGAATACAAAAAAATGTAAGATCTTGAAAAAAGTACTGCTGGTTTCTTGGCAGGAAAGAGATAATAACGAACTAATTGAAAAATAATAAAATTTGAGGGAAAAAAATTTAAATACTGATATCTCCCTCTTTGTAATAAGTGGATAATATGAACCTTAATATGAATCTTAAATTATTAATTCCTACATACAGAACACGCTACCTTAATGCTATGTCAACTCTAAAAAGGTTGACTAAAACTGGCAAAATAAATAGAATTCTTCATCTTGGTTGTGGAGAAGGTGATTATTGTAAGATGATAAAAATTTTGTAATGAACTTCATTCTTGTGATATTAACTCATCTGATTTAGAATTTGCTAAAATATTAAATAACAATGACTTGAACATTAATTATTCTGTACAAGATGCACAAAGATTAGCCTACAACTCTAATTATTTTGATTTTGTTATAAGCATCGATATAATTGAACATGTTCCAGATTCAATAAAAATGATTAGGGAAATAAACAGAGTTTTAAAGAAAAATGGTCAAGCTTTAATAACCTGCCCTAATTACAATTTTCCATTCACTTATGATCCAATAAATCGATTACTCAGATTATCTAAAACAAAAATTAATTTTGGTGCATATGGCTTTGGTCATTATAAGTTAATGAATGAGTCTGAATTGGAAAAATGGTTTATCGAAAATAATTTTAAGATTGTATCCAAAAGGGGATTGTCAAAATATTTAGTCGGTTTATTAGAAATGTATTGGTCCGGAATTATGCAGAAATTGTTAAAGGAAAATTCTTTAAATCAAATGTCTGTAAAAGAAAAAAAGATTGAAATAAGACCTGGTTTAAAAGAACCCCCTATGCTTTTTATAACTGATCTAATCATTAAGATCGATAAACTTTTATTTTCGAAATCAAGAAAGTCAATCGGTTTGAGTTATCTTCTAGAAAAAAAATAAAGGCCATTTAAATTGAAATAATTTTTTAACACACTTGATAAATTAACACTGCATCATTTCTATATACCAAACTTAAATTTTTACTACCAACTGTTACATTCTCATTGCCAAGATAAAGTTCTCTTGTGATGTTTGTTGAATAAGCATCAAAACCTGGGTTTAAAATTATTACAAAATAGGTTATACTAAACCTCTCAATAAATCCTTCCATAACTGTTTCATTTACATCAGGCATAAGTGTAGACTCAAGACCTGTGAAGTAATGATCATCACAGGGGTATGTACTTGCGGTTTTGTCACTACTTGATGTGTGATCAGATAACCATTTGTATGCTTCTTTCTCTTCGGAAATATTAGTTGTAATATTATAATATGCTTGACCTGTAATCTGAACACAGTTTACAAGGAAAATGAATGCCAACAGAAGTGTGATTATTTTCCTATAATCACGTAATATCGGCAACGCATCAGATTTTGTACTCATTAAATATTTTATTGATTTAAACATCATTGCTACACCTAGGGGTGTTAAAACAATAAAAATAGGAATAAGGTATCTACAATGCCAACCTGATAGAGACATCCCGGCGGACATAACTATGAATGTCAAAAAGGAAAATATGATAAGTGGCTGAATATTCCTGTTTCTCATATACAAAGCACAGCCAAGAATTACAAAGGGAAGAAGGATGAATAAAGACTCCACAGATCCTAGCGCTGATAGATTGTCCAAAAAAGTTACACGGCTGTATCTTAAAAATTCTGTGAAAGGATACTGAAAAACCGACGGCTGACCGGGATAACTTTGGGCCCGCCCAATAGTAGACATGCCTATGGAAGTTGATGTGTAAAATAAGGGGTTGTTGAACAATAAATAGTTCCGTATAAACCATGGTAATGCTGCTAGAAATGAAAACACACCAAATATAAATGCTGGTTTATAGTTTTTTCTTATAAAAAGAAGCCATATCAAGATTCCGACAACAATAACTACACCAGGGTACCTGGTAAGATATGCCATTCCTGCAAACATTCCTGATAAAGCAAAGTAGTAGTTGTTTTTTGGGAAAATCGCAAAATAGAATGCTAACAGTAAAAGAATGCAAAATAATATTTCGCTCCAGACATAAACTGATAAAGCATACATAGTTGGGTTAAGCATAACTACTGCTGCAGAAACTAGGGCGATTTTCTGCCCAAACAATTTGTCCGCAAAAAGATAAATCAAAACAATCAATAAACCAGCAAGCAGGATGTTAGCAAATACAGCAGCAGTGAAGGAATCATTAAAAATAAAAACACCTGCTAAAAACAGGGGGTATAGCGGTGCGGTTTCATGCATTTGATGTGCTATGCTGTCATCTTCAAAAGTATTGTTAGTATAAATGAATCTATGGTCTACTCTCCAACCGTTTCCATCCTTGATGTTGCCTGCAACATCCATATACATAACAGTGCTGTCGTCTGATGTATAATCCCTGAGCAGGTTTGGTACCCTAATCAGGATGGTTAAAAGGAACAAGAATACAATAAGTACTTTTTTATGTACAAAAAGATAATGCAATGCTTTATCTGCAGAGTTTTTCAATTTGGCGGTGAATGACATCGTGATGAAAACATCTTTTACAATTATAAAGTTTGCTGAGGAACAGTGGGTTGTGGAATCTGAACATTGAATGCCAAAATTATTAAACACGCAAACATATTATGCATTATGTCCTTTGTGTTGTCTCTTAAAGAGATAAAAAATGGTGAAAAAGTCGGAAGCGTTTACGTAAAAGGAGATTACTATAAACAAGGTAAGAATTTATTAATTTTTAAAGGGGAAACTTACCCATCTAATATGACAAATGAAGAACTTTTTAGCCATGTTAGCCGAGAAGGAATACATATAGTCAAAAAAATGAAGGGAGACTTTTTTATTATATATTATGATGATGCTTCAAAGAATATATATGTTGCTGATGACAGGTTAGGGATGGAA
>Ga0180015_1000170_pt1 | contig 19447 bp, 15 predicted proteins | sample KR13_S2_MetaG_FD_116508 | JGI IMG/M metagenome (GOLD analysis project Ga0180015, IMG submission 116508) | Groundwater microbial communities from the Olkiluoto Island deep subsurface site, Finland - KR13_S2_MetaG | ecosystem: Environmental > Aquatic > Deep subsurface > Groundwater | place...
TCATCGCAACGAGGCAATCGCAACCATGTGCAAAGAACTGGATCGCATGAAAGTGTGCTTTCCCGGAAGCGATCTGCGGATGCGTTTCGGCGTTGCCTTGGAGGTCCGAAAATGATAAAAAGCGGACAAATTACAGGCTGACTATGTCAGGATATCTGAAGTTAGGTCGCCAAAGGCGGCAACGATGGATAATGACACAGCTTGTCATCCTGCCTGCCCGCCATAGCCTTGGCGACGGTGGGAGCGGAGCTAAGAGCCGGCCCTGAGCTTGTCGAAGGGATCTCCGCCATATTAACAACCACTGCCGAGATTCCTCGCTACGCTCGGAATGACAAACTGTGCAACTTTGAAATTCCTTGGCATCAGGGGTAATGTGGCACAACCGACTTGGGCAGAGGGCTACACCCCCTGTAACTGAGGCATTACATTTTTTCCCCAGGGAGTTGTCATCCGGCCGGTTCGGGGGTATAGTGTTTATTCAGGTGGACATATTTCGCAAGGAAAGGCACAGCATGAATGATAAAGAACCGAAAAACCCCATGGAAGAATGGCAAAAGCAGATCCAGGAAATGATACGCCATTCCCGGTTCAGCCCGTTGGATCCCGGCGCGGCAGCAGGCCGTGCGCCCGATGAAACATCGGCCCCGGACAATCCCGAAACCGCCAAAATACTCCAGCGCATCCGGTCCTTTAATCTGAAGCCCCGTGAAATCCGGGATTATCTCGACCGGTTTGTCATCCAGCAGGCGGAAGCCAAGAAAGTGCTCGCCGTCGCCATTGGCGACCACTACAACCATGTGCGCCAGTGCATCGAAACCCCCGCCCTGCGCGAAAAGGAATACGCGAAACAGAACATCATGCTCCTGGGCCCCACCGGTGTCGGCAAGACCTACCTGATGCGCTGCATTGCGCGCCTGATCGGCGTCCCCTTCGTCAAAGCCGATGCCACCAAGTTCTCCGAAACCGGGTACGTCGGCCACGATGTCGAGGACCTGGTCCGCGATCTGGTCAAGGCCGCCGACGGCGACGTCGAACTGGCGCAGTACGGCATCATTTACATTGACGAAATCGACAAAATCGCGTCCGCATCCGGCATGACCGGGCGGGATGTCTCCGGCCGCGGCGTCCAGGTCAACCTTCTGAAGCTCATGGAGGAAACCGATGTCGCCCTGCAAAGCCAGACCGACATCCTCGGCCAGATGGAAGCGATGATGCAATTCCAGCGCACCGGCAAACCGGCCCGCCGCACGATCAATACCCGTCATGTCCTGTTCATTGTCAGCGGCGTGTTCGACAAACTGGCGGAGCAGGTCAAACGCCGCCTCCAGTCGTCAGCGATCGGCTTTGCGGCCCCGGACGCAGAAACGCTGAAAGACGCGGAGCTTCTGCGGCGCGCCCTGACCCGGGACTTCATCGAGGGCGGGTTCGAGCCGGAATTCATCGGCCGCCTGCCCGTGCGGGTCGCGTGCGACGCCCTGACGGCGGCAGACCTGGAACAAATCCTAACGGCTTCGGAAGACAATATCCTGACCCAGTATCGCCGTGATTTTTCAGGCTACGGCATCGATTTCGCGATTACAACGGAAGCCCTCACCGAGATCGCGGAACGCGCCCAGACGGAACAGACCGGAGCGCGCGGATTGATGACCGTCCTGGAGCGGGTGTTCCGGAATTATAAATTCGAACTGCCGTCGACCACCATCAAATCCTTTGAGGTCACCACGAACACCATTCAGAACCCCGAAGCGGAGCTGAAAGAACTGCTCCGTAAAAATCACTTATCCCAACGGGACCTGTTGAAAACCGAAATCACCGAATTTGCGGGCCGGTTCCGGGAAGAGCATGGGCTGGAACTCGTCTTCAACGATGACGCCATTGAAGCGCTGGTCGAGCAAAGCATCGCCCAGGACAAGACCATCCGCGCCATCTGCGAAGCCAAGTTCAGAGATTTCCAGCACGGCCTAAAACTAATCGCCAACAACACCAAGCGCACGAGCTTTACAATCACCCGCGAGGTGATTGACGCGACGGACCGCGAGTTGTCCCGCTGGATTGTGGAGAGTTTCAAGCCGAACAATTGAACGAAGTCAAGAAGCAGGAGCTTGAAAGGCCATGCACAATGGGCATTAAAAAGAGAGGACACCTCCAGATCGTGGACGTGGCAGACCAGCGGTTGACCTGGGATGAACAACGATTCACCTGGGCTGTTCAGCGGGGCGAGAAACGTTGGGAATCGACTGAGCCCGTTTCGGATGCGGTGAGCGTGCGCGCGCCAAAACTCTTTGCCCTTTCGATCCGGTCCGCGCGCCGGGTAAAAACCTATCCCATCGCAAACGCGGCGCAGGAAGGCGTGGCATGTGAGGTGGCCGACTTTGCCGGCATCCCCCGGGGCAGTCGCCTGGCGTTCACCTTTTTATTGGCCGTCGAGAAAGCCACGGGCGATCTCGTAATCACAATCGACGGCCAGTCGGAGGGATTGTTCTTCCAGCATCTCTACTGGCCCGGGGCCGTCTTGTTCAAGAATCCTGCCGCCCAGGAAACCGTCATGCCCTTCATGCAGGGCGCCGTTATTCCCGGCCGCTGGCCACAGGCTATTCAAAGGCGGGACTATCCCACCCAGGGCCGGGGTCTGTATATGCCATGGTGGGGCCAGCGCAATGGCAACGCAGGATACATGGCCGTGCTGGAGACAGACGCCGATGCCGGATGTCGTTTTGAACATCCGGCCGGAGGACCCACGAGTGTTGAACCATGGTGGGCGGGAAGTCTCGGGCGGTTTTCATATCCGAGAATCATTCGCTACAGTTTCTTTGACCGGTGCAATTATGTTGCGCTCTGCAAGCATTATCGACACCAGGTCATGCGCCGGGGCCGTTTCATTTCGCTTCGCGAAAAAATACAAGCCTCGCCCAAGACGGCCCGCCTCATCGGCTCCCCGGTGATCCACACGGAGGTTGCCCACACCGTGCACCCGCTGATCCGTGGCTATGATAAAGAGCATCCTGAAAAGAACAGGTTTCGGCGTCCGTTCCGCGCCGTGGCCAAAGACCTGCGGATTCTGCACCGGCGGGGCATCGCCCGGGCCTATCTTCATCTCGACGGCTGGGGAATCGAGGGATACGACAGTCATCACCCGGACTACCTGCCGCCCTGTCCCCAAGCCGGCGGCTGGCCGGGACTCCGTCACTTGGCGGACACGTGTGCCGGTCTCGGCTACCTTTTTGCGCTTCATGACCAGTATCGCGACTACTATCACAACGCCGCCACCTATGATCCCGCGAATGCCATCCACGACGCGGACGGCAAGGTCCAGACGCACGCGTTCTGGTACGGCGGCCCGCAATCGATTCTTTGCGCGCGCTTTGCGCCGGCCTATTTACTACTGAATCACCAGGCCCTGCGCAGACACGGCATTCGGGTGGACGGCTCCTATCTCGATGTTTTTGCGGTTGGGCGGGCGGATGAATGCTTCCATCCGGCCCACCGCATGAGCCGCCGCGAATGCCTGGAACTCCGCGCCGAATGCTTCGGGATTATCCGCGACCTGGAAGGCATTGTGAGTTCGGAAGAACCGGTGGACTATGCCATCCCTCATCTTCATCTGGCGCACCATGGCCCATTGGCGATTGGGGAGTATGCGGGATGGGTGTTCGGAACAAAGGATATCACCGTGCCTACCGCTCCGCTTTGGAGCTTGGTCTATCATGATGCCCTCTTCCTGCCATGGGGCGAGCAAATCCATGCGGCGCTCTACGGCGGAATGCCGTACCTGAATCTGCAGGCTTCGGCCAAGGAGATCACGGCGGTGCAACGGATCTGCCGCCTGCACGCGAGAGTGGCGCTGGAAGAGATGGTGGCTCACGAGTTCCTCACCGAGGACCGGACGAAGCAGAGAGTCGTCTTTTCCGACGGCACCGTAATAACCGGCAATGTGTATTCCGGCCAGTGGAAAACCGAACGCGGCTAGTCCGGCTTTCTCACCCGAACGTGAGAGAAATACGGGCTAGATAGTTTCATAATCAAGCGGGTCCGACACGTCAAGCCGGCGGAACGCGCCTAACCGCTCAACGCAGGACGGACACGCACCGCAGGCCTTGGCCATGCCACGATAACATGTCCAAGTCCGGCCATAATCAACCCCCAGGTCTTGTCCTATGCGAACAATCTCCTGTTTGCTCATCCGGATGAATGGCGCGTGAATGCGCACCGCTCCGCGACGGTTCAAGACCAGCACCGCGTTCATCCGATCCAGGAATTCCGGGGTGCAGTCCCAGTAGCCATAACGATCCTGGATTTGGGCGCCATAAAACACATCGGTAATCCCCTTGGATTCGGCATAGGCGGCCGCCAGAGCCAGCAGGATCATGTTCCGGTTGGGCACATAAGTAGGAGGCTGATCGCGCTGGTCGGAACGGAGCGCCGCCATGTCCGGCACGGGCAGGCAGGCGTCGGTCAGCGCCGACACCCCGGCCGAGAGGTTGCCCAGCACAGTCAAGTCCAGCACCTGGTGTTCCGCGACCGCCAGGGCGTGGGCCTGCCATTGCGCGCACTCGATCTCGCGCGCATGCTTCTGGCCGTAACGAAACGTCAGGGCATGCAGGGTCCGACAGCCCAGTGTTTTGCGGACGTAATGCAGGAGCGTGCTCGAATCCAATCCGCCGCTTAATAAAATAACCGCTTGATTCATGCTACACGCCACGGGTTGTCGGGGACCAGATGATTTTATGCAGTTGAAGATTCAGGCGCACGGGCAGGCGATCCCGCAAAATCCAAGCCGCCAGCTCCGCCGGCGCCAGCAGGTCGGATACCGGGCTCATCAGCACGGCCTGACAACGCTTGGTCAAGTCATGTTCCCGCATGACCCCGCTGGCCCATAAATAGTCTTCCCGGCCGCCGACCACAAACTTGACTTCATCCCGCGGACGCAGGCGTTGCATATTTTTCCAATCCGTCGCTTCGCTTTCGCCGCTCGAGGGGCACTTGATATCCATGACGGCAATAACCGCCGGCGGAATGCCGGAAATATCCCGGCTCCCATTGGTTTCGATCAGGACCGTGCCGCAGGATTGCAGTTCCTGGAGCAAGGCCGTCGTCCCCGGCTGGATCAACGGTTCGCCGCCGGTCACTGCGACCAGGCCCAGCCCTGTTTTCCTGAATTTCTCCACCAGTTCGGAAACCGTTGCGGGCTCGCCTCCCGATTGGGCGTAACCGGTATCGCAATAGACGCAATGGAGATTACAGCCGGCCAGCCGGATGAAAAAGCACGGCATTCCGGCCCAGGTGGACTCGCCCTGAATGGAGATAAATGTTTCACAAACCTGAACTTGAATAGCCATGGAATGACCCAGCGCGGCCCTTGGACTTTTTTCTCCTCACAGCCTTATCATCTTCCGCCCCATCTTCCCAATAGCAGGCCGATGTGCCCGGCGATTCGCTGACCCACACCCGGCGCACACTGAAGGATTCACCGCGGAATAGTTCCGACAAAGCATGAAAAATGTGTTTGGCCAGATTTTCAGAAGTGGGATTATTGACGATAAACGCCGGTAAACTGTTCAAATCCTTGTGATCAAGTTTGTTCAAAGCGCCGCGAACAGCCGACTTGATTTTCCCAAAATCCACCAGCATGCCGATGGGATTGGTTCGGGTTCCCCGCAGGAACACTTCCACTTCCCAATTGTGCCCATGGAGATTGGAGCAGGCGCCATCATATCCCTTCAGGCGATGAGCGCTGGAAAAATGCGATTTGACGCTGATTTCAAACATGAAAACAATGTAGTGTTTATCCAGGCATTGCGCCAAGCGTTTTTTTATTGTTTTTCCGGCCGGTCGGTTCTATAATAATAGATTAAAAAAGAGGCACTTAGCGCCTTCGGGTGGATTTATTGGTAGGGCGGCCAGTCCCTTGGCCGCCGTTCACTTCGATATTCGAAATTCAGTATTCGTCAATCTGCGCTTCAATTGGGTTGCCACGCCGCTTGCGGAGCGCAAGCGTAGTGACGCGGCGGGCACAGCCCGCATTGGATATATGTAGGGGTTCAGCTTGTCCCGTCGGCAACCCAGGGATCACTTGCCTCGTTTCGAGGCGACGTGGCTGAAACCGTCTTTATGGTTCAAAGCCCTGGGCTGAGCAAGTCATGCCATAGTAGGCAAATCCGCCTACGGTAAAAATGGATTAACAATAAAACCATAGCCGGTATACCCGCCTGCAATCCTTCAGCCGACGGATAGCATTGCGGGCAGGAAACCGGCTCTACCAGCATAATGCGTCAGGAGGTAGAGCCGTCCCCGCCTTGCGGGGTAAAGTTTACGCTCGCCACGCGTTTGTGGCGGGGCCTGCTATTTTCAAGGAGAGCCTTATCATGAACAGCGATCAAGTGAAAAAAGGATTGGAACGAGCGCCGCACCGGAGCCTGTTGCGGGCGCTCGGTTTGAAACCCGAGGATTTCGACAAGCCCTTCATCGGCGTGTGCAATTCGTTCACCGAGACTATCCCGGGGCACATGCACCTGAATGCCGTCGGCCGCTGGATCTGCCGGCGCATCCGCAAAGCGGGCGGGATTCCGTTCGAATTCAACACCATCGGAATCTGCGACGGCATCGCCATGGGCCACAGCGGCATGAAGTATTCTCTGCCCAGCCGCGAGCTCATCGCCGACTGCGTGGAATCCATGGTCAAGGCCCATTGTTTCGACGCCATGATCTGCATTCCCAACTGCGACAAGATCGTGCCCGGCATGCTGATGGGCGCGCTCCGCGTGAATATCCCGACCCTGATGGTCAGCGGCGGACCCATGGCCGCCGGCCGCACGGCGGAAGGAAAAGCGTTGGACCTGATCAGCGTGTTTGAAGGCGTGGCCGCCTGCAAACAGGAAAAAATCACCACAGCCCAGTTGGAGGCCATTGAGACAGCCGCCTGTCCCGGTTGCGGGTCCTGCTCCGGGATGTTCACGGCCAATTCCATGAACTGCCTGTGCGAGGGACTCGGCATGGCCCTGCCCGGCAACGGCACCATCCTGGCAACCGATCCCAAGCGCAAGACGCTTTATACCAAGGCAGCCCAGCGCATCGTCGCCATGGCCAGGGACAACGGACCTCATCCGCGGGACATCGTCACTGTCGAGGCGTTGGATAACGCGTTCGCGCTGGACATGGCCATGGGCGGAAGCACCAACACGGTCCTACACGCGCTGGCAATCGCCCATGAAGCAGGCATCCGCTATGACCTGAAACGAATCAACGAGATTTCCAGGAAATGCCCCAATATCTGCAAAGTCTCCCCTTCCAGCGCCTTCCACATGGAAGACGTGGACCGCGCCGGCGGGGTCAGCGCCATCATTAAATCCATCAGCGCCATTCCGGGCCTGATTCACTCCGACGCTCCCACGATAACCGGCAAAAGCATCGGCCGCAATGTCGCCCGGGCCGAGATCAAGGATACCGAAGTCATTCGGCCGTTGGCCAATCCCTATTCAAAAGAAGGCGGCTTATCCGTGCTCTGGGGCAATCTGGCCGAGGATGGCGCGGTGGTAAAAACGGCGGGCGTGGCGCCTTCCATGCTGACCTTTGAAGGCCAGGCTGTCATCTTCAATTCCCAGGAGGAAGCCTGTGAAGGCATTCTCCAGGGACGGGTGAAAGCGGGCCAGGTGGTGGTGATCCGTTACGAAGGCCCACGGGGCGGACCGGGCATGCAGGAAATGCTGGGACCGACCTCCTACATCATGGGCCAGGGGCTGGGAGAAAAGGTGGCCCTGATCACCGATGGACGCTTTTCCGGCGGCACGCGCGGCGCGTGTATCGGCCATGTTTCTCCGGAAGCCGCTGCGGGCGGCGTCATTGGTCTGCTGAACGACGGCGACCCGATCCGCATTGATATTCCCCATCACCTGCTGGAAACGACGGTGCCCAAGGACGAACTGGAGCGCCGGCGCGCGACATTGCCGCCGTTCACGCCCAAGATCACCACGGGGTATTTACAACGCTATGCCGAGCGGGTCACGAGCGCCGGTTCCGGCGCCGTGTTTGCCTGACGGTGAACGGTTTCTGCCATAGGAACCACAAGGCAACCATCCCGCATAAAACTGATGGTCGGATAGTAACCCTCAGTCATGGAGGGAATTGGTTTGGTTGTAGCGCCGCACGGTGTGCGGCGATCCTGATCCCGAGGCAATTCACCCCGGTGCCCTTAGGCGAGGCAAGGGTCCACTTTGCTTCAGACGTGGCGCTCGGGACGTGCCACACCGTGGCGCGCTACAGGATCGATTACCCCCCCCCCCTATCACCCATTATACCGTTCGTGCTTTTGTTGTTGACTGCCCATGACCATGGACTATTCTATCCTTATATAACCTAATAATGACATCGGTCAGATTGACCGAAAACACGCTAAACTGTTCTCGTCGTACTAAGCGGGGGAATCATGACAGTGCAGACACAAGAAGTTTTGGAAAAAGCTATTCATTTGCCGCCGGTGGAACGGGCTGAACTGGTGGAGCAAATTCTTTCGAGCTTTGACTTCCCTGCCCGAGAAGAAATCGACGCACTTTGGGCAAAAGAGGCGGAGGATCGTATCGCCGCGTATGATCGAGGCGAAATCAAGGCAATCCCCGCAAGCCAAGTATTCGAAAAAATTAACAGGCGTAAGTCATGAGGATCGATTTTCTCGATCCGGCCAACGCTGAATTTGTCGAGGCCATCGCCTATTACAACCTTCAAAGCGAAGGACTCGGATACGAGTTCGCAGTGGAGATCAAGCGAGCCATAGAGCGAATCCTTCAGTATCCGAAAGCTTGGGCACCTCTTTCCAAGCGCTCCCGCCGTTGCCGGACAAACCGATTTCCGTATGGCCTGATCTATCAAATCAGAAGTGATTTGATCCTGATTGTTGCCGTTCAGAACCTCCACAAACATCCTGACTCTTGGAAGTCAAGACTCAGGCCAGACCAGATATGAAAAACGGCGGCATATCTTAGCGCCATTCCGGCCTGACCTTCTGGCCCGTGACGCAAGACGGACCTACCAATGCGGATATTCATCTCGTGCTTTTATTATTGACTGTCCATGACACCGGCCTATTCTGATCTCATATAACCCGATAATGCCATCGGTCGTATTGCCCGAAAACATGCCCAACGAATATCGGATTATCAGGCCAATACATCCTGTTTAATCAATGGTTGGATCTCTGAAAAGCATCCTGCCGACGCACAAAAAAGCCTGCCTTGGCCGTGTTATAAGGAAAAGACGGGAACCAGAGCATGCGACATGACCGAATCAGGGCATTCTACGAAGAGAATCGACAAGGTTTATACACCTACGCCTTGTCGTTAACCGGCCGATCAGCGGCGGCAGAGGATGCGGTACACACGGTAATCTGCAAGTTACTGCAGAGACTCGTTTTACCACGGTCTCTAAAGCCGTACGCCTACAGGTGTGTACGGAACGCAGTCGTGGATGACTGGCGTAAGGACGAGTCCCGACAAGAGAGCATTCTGGACTTGGAACATCTCGCGGCCCACGACGCCGCCATCAATCACTACTCTGATATCGAGAACATGCTTAGCCTGGTAGGTCACGAGGAGAGGGAGGTCATCATTCTGAAGGCCATTGACGGGCTTACCTTCCAAGAGATCGCAAACGTTTGCCGCACTTCCATCAACACGGTTGCTTCCCGATACCGGCGTGGACTTGAAAAACTCAAAGGCATGCTACAGGAGGAACTTCAATGAATAGGCTTGAGGAAAGATTAAGGAAACTACCGCTCGCATCCGTGCCTGACGGTTTGGGCCGGCGCGTGCATGAGACGCTTCAAGCGCATGAGACCCGCCATCCTGGTTTCGTTTCTATGCCTGTGCCCTTGTGGATATGTGCAACAGCCTGCCTGACGTTTCTTGTGATGGGAATGTGGCTTTATTGGATGGTTACCACGCCCGCGAGCACGCCCAGGATATCGACCACTTGGATTGTCGAAGGAGATTCGGCGTTTTCCGCTGCATTCGCAAATGAACAGGAGCCAAAAGACTTTTTCCTGCGCAGGCAAACGCTGGTGAACTAAGCACACGAAGAAAGGGTATTATCATGCTGACAAAACATTTCAGAGGGATCATCTCACTCCTTGCTGTCTTCCTATTCGCAGTTGGAGCCGCTCGCGGCGCAAAGCCCGATGAACAGCCTCAATCCTTTATGTTGAAGGCAAAGATCTTGACGGTCGCTGAGTCAAATATACTGTATAGCACACTGCTTGCCGCAACGTTTACCAATAATGCCCTGCCACAAATCAAAGAAGAGCTACTGAATGACTTGATGGGGTACAAAGGAGTCAAAGTGCTCGCGGCGCCAATGATCGCCGCAAGGGTCGGTCAGGAAGCCATCATAAGGGTGCAATCACAGATTCAGTACTTCGATCCCCAAACAAACGGCTCTTTCGCCCTGAAGACACTTCCCGAAAAGGAATCACCAGGCATCCGCTTGGCGGCAACGATAAATCCGACTACGGCCGGCAACATCGCCGTAAACGTCGATCTTCAACTCAATACCCTTAAGGAGCGAATGCCCATCCAGGGAGTGTCGATGGATGTCGGCCTTCCCCTCATACAGAAGCGAGCAATCAAGACAAAGATCGAGTTCCGTCTCGATCAGTGGGTTTTAGTCGGCAGATACCTGTTTCAGGATGTATCAAGTGGAAAGCAGGAGTATCTTGCGATTTTTGTACAAGTCACAGACGACCCCCCAACGCAATAGAAGCACGATCCGACAAGAGCGTGGACGCCAACGTTTCACACCGTGCGGACGCGGTGTGAAACATTAGTCACGCTTGGCCTTTGAAAAATAAATGATGGCATCCAAGACAACATACCTGCCCTTGCTGGAGAGTCATTTCCAGAAGCTGACGTCTGAAGCCATCTATCCGACTAATTTGGTTGCGCCGCCTTCCCCCTGTAACCGAAAAGTCGCGTTTTTCTTTCAGCAACGATTCCCCCAATCTGAATGTTGCCTTGGAATAATTCAGGCCTTCACAACATTCAGCAGGCCGCCGGCCAGGAGCATCTCCGCTGACGCTTGGAGAGCGTCAGCTTCAGCGGGATGTCCGCCCCGGCAATAATCACCCCAGATTCCGCGCGACGGCGCGGCCGAATTCGCTGCAGGATAGCAGGCTGGCGCCTTCCATCAGGCGCTCGAAATCGTAGGTCACGGTTTTGGCCGCGATGGTTCGTTCCATACCCCGGATGATCAGGTCGGCCGCTTCCATCCAGCCCAAATAGCGGAACATCATCTCGCCGGAGAGAATCAGGGAGCCGGGATTTACCTTGTCCTGACCGGCGTATTTCGGCGCCGTGCCATGCGTGGCCTCGAACACGGCCAGGCCGGAATCATAATTGATGTTGGCGCCCGGCGCGATGCCGATGCCGCCCACGCAGGCGGCCAGCGCGTCGGAAAGATAGTCGCCGTTCAAATTCATCGTGGCCACGACCGAATAGTCCCGGGGCCGGGTGAGAATCTGCTGGAAAAAAGCGTCCGCCAGCACGTCATTGACCAGCACTTTGCCCGAAGGCGCCTTGCCGCCGCAATCTTCGGACACGACCGCAAGATCACCCAGTTCGCGCCGCACCAGGTCGTAACCCCATTGTTTGAAGGCGCCTTCCGTGAACTTCATGATATTGCCTTTGTGAACCAGGGTAACGGTGGGCCGCCGATTTGACGCCGCATACCGGATGGCGGCGCGGATCAAGCGCTCGGACCCCTCGCGGGACACCGGTTTGATGCCGATCCCGCTGGTTTCGGGGAACCGTATTTTTTTCACTCCCATGTCTTGCTGGAGGAATTGGATCACTTTATTCGCCTCGGCGGTTCCGGCGGCCCATTCGATGCCGGCGTAAATATCCTCGGTGTTTTCACGGAACACGATCATATCGGTCCATTCCGGATGCTTGACCGGCGAGGGAACGCCTGTAAACCAACGCACGGGCCGCAGGCAGACGAATAAATCCAGTTTCTGCCGCAAAGCCACGTTCAGGGAGGAAATGCCGCCCCCGATCGGCGTGGTCAGGGGACCCTTGATTGCCACGACATATTGACGAATCGCCTCGACAGTTTCCGGCGGAAGCCAGACCGGCGCACCGTACATGGCGTTGGCCTTTTCGCCCGCATAGATTTCCATCCAGCGGACGCACCGCTTGCCGCCGTAAGCTTTCTCCACCGCGGCATTCCAGACCGTCATCGCCGCGCGCATGATGTCGGGCCCGACACCGTCGCCCTCGATAAACAGCAGGATCGGTTCATCCGGAACCACGAGTTTACCGCCGGATCCGACGGTAACGGGTTGACCTTGGGCCGGAACGGTGATTTTGTTAAAGGCCATGTGTTGTTCTCCTGTTAGACTACCCCGCGCTCATTGTTATCGATGTTCAGAGTACTAAGGCGGGCTTGTGCCCGCAACCGAACAGGCAGGGCGGCCAGCGCGCCTCGCCGTAGTCTCTGGACGCAGGCGGGTCCCTTGGCCGCCGTTATGACCGAAATACGGCGCGCAAGGGACTGCGCGCCCTACCAAAAAGATACACGCCAAAGCGTGTATTGTTACGGGAAAGCGTCTAAACAATTATTTTCTTCGATCTTTTTTCCGCCCGACTTGCAGGCGCAGCGTTTTGATCTCGAACGGACCGATCCCGAAGCTGATCCGACCGGCCCTTGCGGGAAGCAGCTTGAGATTATCCTCCAGCAGGTTGGTTTCAAAAACCCGGCTGACAGGAAATCCGCATTGGATATGCGCCGCGGTTTTCAAGCCGTGCGTCTCGACCAGGCGCAGAACCAGATCGTCGTTGTCTTCGCAGAGTTTGATATTCTCGATGGTCACGTTCGGCGCATCGGTATGCAGCAGGCAAAACTCAGGCTGGGCGGCGCCGGCCCGGACCACTTCCAGGGGCTCGTTCAATTCCCGCGCCTCGGCCAGGGTCCCGCCGCGGCGCCAGTCGCTCAGGTGCGCGAACAGGCTGTAGGTGAACACCTGCCGGCCCTGGTCGGCCTCCGGATTGGGCATCGTCGATGCGCGCAGGAGAGTCAGGCGCATAACCCGGCCCTTGATATCATAGCCATACTTGCAGTCATTCATCAGGCTGACCCCGCATCGTGTTTCCGACAGGTCGGCCCAGCGCTGAGCAGGCACTTCGAACCTGGAGCTGTCATACGCCGTGTTCGGACGGGTTGGCCGGGAAATAACTGCGTAGGGAATTTCGTAAGTGGCGGAGCGCGCGTTGATCCGGACGGGAAACGCCGTCTTGAACAGAACATGTTTTTCACGCCAGTCCACTTCGGTCTCGAAATCTATCCGCGCGGTATGGGCATAAAAACATATCTGCTGGCGAATGATTGACGATTGGAACCGGCGCGCCACCGCATAGATCACGCGAAGCGGCCCTTTTTCCACGAGATGAAAGCCGGTGACCGCGGGTTGGCTCAACCTTTTTTTCTCGTAATCGTCGTACAGATCCCAGCCGTCGTATGGCTTATCAATATCCTCGAAGAACTGGAAATTATTAGCGGGCTGGCGGGCGTCAACCAGGCGCCGGCCGGCCGGTTTGAAATAATACGCCGTTATTTCTCCTGCCCGATTGAGCCGGCAGGTGTAATAGGCGTTTTCAATGCGCCCGGTTAGGTCCCCCTGCACCGGCTCAAAAGGCAACCGTTCAACGGCGCCGGAGGAAACGGCGCTATAGGTCCGGTAACCTATCTGCGGCAAATCGGCGGCCACGAACAGCATGGATTTACCGTCCCCCGATTGCTGAACGGGAACCCGGTTGCCTTGCGGATCCGCCAGCGCACGGACTCCCTTGATGGCGGGCATCCTGGCCAAACCGGTCAAACGGTCCGAGGTAAAATTCAGCACGGTAAACTCCGCTCCAGCCTGGGCGCGCCGGGGCGGATTCAAGACGGCATCCAGGCTGCGCCGGAAAATTACGGAGCAATCAGCCATGATTTCCTTGTAATGCGCCAAGGCATGCGCGGTAGCCTCAGTCACGCAACTGCCGGTGATGGCATCATGAAACTGGTTCAGTAATAGTTTTTTCCAGCACCGTTCCAAGATACTCCGCGGATAGGACAATCCGGCCAGGAACGCCGCCGTGGACACGATCTCCGCGCGGCGCATGGCCTGCTCACAGCGGCGATTGCCGCGCTTGGTGCGCGCCTCGGTGGTAAACGTGCCCTGGTGCGCCTCCAGGTAAAGCTCATCCCGCCAGGTTGTGAGCCGCCCGGCAACGCGTTCGATTGTTTTGAAATAATCCCCGAGCCCTGAAAAGCGCACATTCCCGGGGGGCGTGATTCGGGTCAATATCCGACCGCACTCCACCATGGCATCCGTGACGCCGCCACCGCCATCCGAGTATCCGTAACACAGCGGGATGGCGTCAATCTCCGGCGCCGGGAGATATTTCCCCCGCGCCGCACTCATTTCGGAAGGTGTCAGGTTCCCGCCGTAGCCCGTCTGAAGGGAAGCCGCCAGCACTTCCGAGCCGTCGGGCGCGCGCCACCGGAACACGTCGTGCGGCAGGCGGAACCTCCAGTTGAGGGAAAGCTTGGCAGTGGCAAAATAACGGATGCCCGCCCGGGCCATGATCTGCGGCAGGTTGGCGTTGAACCCGAACACGTCGGGCAACCAGCAGACCGTACAGGTGCATCCGAACTCGCGCCGGAAAAAACGCTGACCGTATAGGAACTGCCGCACCAGCGATTCGCCCGACGGCAGGTTGCAATCGCTTTCCAGCCACATCCCGCCGACAACCTCCCATTGCCCGGCGGCATGCCTGGCCTTGATTTGGCGGAAGAGGCGCGGAAATCTCTCCCGCATAAAATCGTAAAGCACCGCCGAGCTCTGGGTGAACCTGAACTCGCGGTAACGCCGCATCAGCCCAAGCATCGAGGCGAACGTGCGGGAGGCCTTATGCACCGTCTGCGGCCACGGCCAGAGGTACACAACATCAAGATGCGAGTGGCCTACAAGATGGGTGACGCCCCGCCCCAACGCCAGGCGATGACGGTATAGCGTCTTTTCCAGGTAATCCAGCGCGCCGGGAAGCGAGCGATAATAATCCGCCGATCCCGGCCTTTGCATGGCGATTTTCCTGATCGCCTCGTCAAAAACAGTCGTCAGCTCACTGACCTTGTCGGCGCCGAGCCCGGCGCCATCAATGATGTTTCCCAGATTCGTCAGCAGCAGGGAACAGCGCCAGGCATCTGCGCTGAAAACACCCAGGTCGGCCTGCTTGAACTGAACCACGCCGGCATTCCAGCCGTGCGGATATCCCCAGCGGGGATGATTCCAGCCGCTGTGCATGCCCATCAGAATTTCGTGCTCCGCCCGCGTTCCCTTGAAAAACACATTCGGGTGGAAGGGATCGATTCCGCACTCCTCGCGACCATCGAGGTACACCAGTCCCTCCGAGCCGGGCCGGAGCCGGAGGATCAGGGATTTGCCGATCAACAGGTCCGGCAGAATGATCTTCCTGCGAAACCAGAAATCGAGCCGATTGCCGCCCCACCAGCCGCCGAGCCGGATTCTGCGCCAGTCTCGCGAATCACGGGCATCCGCCAAATTGAGATCAACGCTCTTTTTATGTTGCCAGTCATCCAGGCGGATCGCGTCGATACTGATTGTCGGCAGAATCTGTTCCAGAACAACGGCACGCCGGGCACGTGCTAAATCCATACCCTGCTTAGGATTGGAATATTTTATCTTTTTTTCAACGGCATTCATCGCGGCACCCAATTTACAATTTCGATGTTTTCATAACATTCAGCAGACCTCCGGCCAGGATCATTTCCGCTTGACGCTGGGAGAGCGTCAGCTTCAGCGGCATGTCCGCCCCGGCCGTTTCGTCGCGCAGGACAATCGGCTTGCCTTCCACAATGGCCTGGCGAATACCAGCCAGACGAAGGCGATCTCCCGCCTTAAGCTTGTCGTAATCGGCGGGACGGGCAAAAACCAGCGGAATAATGCCAAAATTGACCAGGTTGGCCTCGTGAATTCGCTCGAACGATTTGGCGATCACGGCCTTCACCCCCAGAAACATCGGGCAGATGGCGGCGTGTTCCCGGCTTGAGCCCTGGCCATAGGATTCGCCGGCGACGATAAAGTTGTGCCCGCCCTCATCCTGGAATTTTTTCGCCCGCCCGGCAAATTCGGGGTCCACCGGCTCGAATACATACCGGGCATACGCCGGAATGTTAGAACGATATTTCAGCCGCGCGCCGGCGGGCATGATATGATCCGTGGTTATGTTATCGCCAACCTTGATCACAACCACGCCGGCAAGTTCAGAAGGCAGCGCGTGGTTCTTCGGCGGCTCCCCGATATTCGGGCCCCGGATAATTTTCACCCCGGAGCCGTCCTCCGACGGGCGGAGAAACATGGAATCATCGATCTCGAAGGCCTTGGGCATGGAAACGCGGGGGCATTCCAAGTCGGTTCGACGCGGATCCCGGATGCGGCCATGAATCGCCGCAACCGCCGCCACCTCGGGACTGACCAAATAGACCCTGGCCGACGGCGTTCCCGATCGCCCTTCAAAATTGCGGTTCGAGGTGCGCAGGGACACCCCCTCCGTTCCCGGCGACATCGAATTGCCGATGCAGAAACCACAGGTATTTTCCAGGATTCGCGCCCCGGCGCCCACCAGGGCGGCCAGACTCTTATCCTTGGCCAGCATGGCCAGAACCTGACGCGAACCCGGCGCAATGCCGAGGCTGACATCCGGATGCACCGTCCTTCCTTCCAGCAAACGGGCAACGGTCTTAAGGTCCCGGTAAGAAGAATTCGTGCAGGACCCGATCAGCACCTGATCAACCTTCATGCCCTCCAGCTTGGCCACCGGGGTCACGTTGCCGGGGGAATGCGGCGCCGCCGCCAGAGGCTCCACGTCCGCCAGATTAAGAATCACCTCGCGCTCATAGGCGGCATCGGCATCCGGCAGGATTTCCCGCCAGGCCGCTCCCCTGCCCTGCGCTTCCAAAAACCGGCGCGTAAGGTCATCGCTGGGAAAGACGGATGTTGTCACCCCGCACTCAGCGCCCATGTTGGCAATCGTCGCCCGCTCCGGCACATCAAGATGGGCAATTCCCGGTCCGCCATATTCAAAGACACACCCCACGTTGCCTTTAGTCCCAAACACCTCCAGCACCTTCAGGATGATGTCCTTTGCCGAAACCCAGGGCTTAAGGCGGCCCTTCAACGTGATGCGGACCACCCTGGGCGCCGTCAGATAAAACGCGCCGCCGGCCATGGCCACCGCGACATCCAGACCCCCGGCACCGATGGCCAGCATACCCAAGCCGCCGCCGGTGGGGGTATGGGAATCGGATCCCAGGAGCGTCTTCCCCGGGACCCCAAATCGTTCCAAGTGCAGTTGATGGCAAATCCCGTTACCCGGCCGGGAAAAGACAATGCCGTACCTGGCCGCCACGGACTGGAGATACCGGTGATCGTCGGCGTTTTCAAATCCGACCTGGACCGTATTATGGTCCACATAGCTGACCGCCAATTCGTTCTTAACCCGATCCAATCCCATGGATTCGAATTGCAGGCAGGCCATGGTGCCGGTGGCATCCTGGGTCAGCGTCTGATCGATGCGAATGGCGATTTCCTCGCCCGGTGTCAGCGATCCGCTGACCAGGTGCTCGGACAATATCTTCTGAGTTACATTCATGATGACGACTCTCCGGAAATTAAGAAGCGACAAAGGACAGAATAACAGGATGACGGGAATTTTCAAACATGGAATTAGATTTTGACACGCGCCCCCGATACGCTATGATGATGGTAAAAGGATGCGGGGCTATTTCCCGCCGTATTATAAAACCCAAGGAGGATTGTTATGCTGATCACACCGTTACTGGTCCTTGTTTTCCTGGCGATTATCGGGTTCTACGTGGTCACGGTTTACAACCGCCTGGTGACCCTGCGTAACCGGTTCAAAAACGCGTTTGCCCAGATCGACGTCCAGCTCAAGCGGCGCTACGATCTGATCCCCAACCTGGTGGAAGTATCCAAGGGCTATATTAAGCATGAGCGGGAAACGCTGGAAGCGGTCACTGCGGCGCGCAACCAGGCGTCCACGGCCGTTCAGAAGGCTGCGGCCAACCCGGCTAATGTCACCGCCATGCAGGGATTAATGGGTGCGGAAACCATGCTGACCGGCGCCCTGGGCCGCCTGTTCGCCGTTGTGGAGGCCTATCCCGACCTGAAGGCCAATCAGAACATGATGCAGTTGATGGAAGAACTATCCTCCACCGAGAACAAGGTGTCGTTCGCCCGCCAAGCCTACAATGACTCCGTCATGGTGTACAACACCACCCGGGAATCATTCCCGGACATGCTGATCGCCAATCCCTTCGGGTTCACGGCGGCCCAGTTGTTTGAAATCACGGCCCCGACGGAACGGGAAGCGCCCAAAGTCGCTTTTTAAATTTTTCTTTCGAAAAATTTAAATTATGGATTTTTTTGAACATCAGGACCGCGCACGGCGCAAAACATCACTGCTGATCGGGTATTTCATTCTCGCGGTGACCCTGATTATCATGGCCGTCTACGGCGTGTTCGCCCTGGTGTTTATCTGGCTGGCCAACACTCCCCAGCCCAAACCCGGCGGCGTGGTTTCCTGGTGGAATCCGGAACTGTTTCTCTGGGTAATCACCGGCACGGTTTTGATCGTGGTCATCGGGTCGCTGTATAAAATCATAGCGCTGTCCCGCGGCGGAGAGGCGGTCGCCGCGATGCTGGGCGCGCGGCCGGTGCCGCCCAACGCGACCGATGTCGCCGAGCGGCGCCTGCTCAACGTCGTGGAGGAAATGGCCATCGCCGCCGGCATCCCCGTGCCGCGGGTTTTTCTGCTGGAAGATGAAGACAGCATCAATGCCTTCGCCGCCGGATTCTCCCCCACAGACGCCATCATCGGGGTAACCCGCGGCTGTATGACCCTTTTGACGCGCGACGAACTCCAAGGAGTCGTCGCCCACGAGTTCAGCCATATCCTCAACGGCGACATGCGGCTCAATCTGCGCCTGATGGGGATTCTTCACGGTATCCTGGTGATTGCCCTGATCGGATACATGATATTCCGCCTGGTCGCTTACTCCTCGACGTCCCGATCGGCGAGCGCCGGAAAAAAGAAGGGGGGCGGCCTGGTGCTGATCATGGTGCTGGGGCTGGGCCTGATGGTCATCGGCTACATCGGCGTCTTTTTCGCCAAGCTCATCAAAAGCGCCTTATCGCGCCAGCGTGAATTCCTGGCTGACGCCGCCGCGGTGCAGTTCACGCGCAACCCGGACGGCTTGGGCAGCGCGTTGAAGAAAATCGGCGGGTTCCTCAGCGGCTCGCGGATCGAGAACTCCAAGGCCGAAGAAGCCAGCCATCTGTTTTTTGCCGATGGATTGCGAGCCTCATTTTTCAACTTGATGGCGA
>Ga0180015_1000171_pt1 | contig 19370 bp, 15 predicted proteins | sample KR13_S2_MetaG_FD_116508 | JGI IMG/M metagenome (GOLD analysis project Ga0180015, IMG submission 116508) | Groundwater microbial communities from the Olkiluoto Island deep subsurface site, Finland - KR13_S2_MetaG | ecosystem: Environmental > Aquatic > Deep subsurface > Groundwater | place...
AAACGCGCCCACCATTCCTGAAATTGTTCCGAAAAGTCCCAACAGGGGGGCAATAGTCGCATTCAAGGAAATATACGCATTCTTGATTTTATAATCGCCGCTGATATTCGCGGCCATTTCGCCTGCTATTGTTTCCATGGCTTCCTTGCCCTGGGGCAGTTTTTCAATTGCCTCGGAAAAGATCGAGCTCAAGGGACACGGATTCTCTACGGCAATCCGCCAGGCTTTCTGGTAGTCCTGGACCGCCATCGCCTGAGTCAACATATTCACAACCAGCGGCGGACAGAAATACTTAAAGCGGATTTTGATAATCAGCTCGATGCAAACGGCCGTGGTCCACACCAGTGATCCCAGCAGGGGCCACATCGTTGGTCCGCCCTGAGACCAGTAATCAAAGAAGGTCGCCGGCGGGCCGCCGTCCTTATACGACAGACTGCTTAGGTCCTTCTTATCTCCGCCTCCGGCGGCTTCCTGCGCCAGGGCGTCAGAAACAAACACCAATCCCCATCCGAGAATAACCCCGGATATCAGCATGATCATCGACTTGAGCATCCGTTTACGCATTGAACCTCTCCTCATTTATTTCTCTCCTGCCGTCATGTCTAATATCAAAACCACGCTATTCGGCGTTCAGGGTGTTGCCGGTTTTGATCCGGTGGAACCGGATTCCGCTCCGCGGCGGGCGCCCAGCGCTTTTTTCTCTTTAATGGCCATGGGAGCAAACGGCGAGGCGGCATAATCGCCGATCAATTCCGTCAACAGGATTTCCGCCTTTTCCGGATGATTAAGCCCGGCATACAACATTGCGCTTCGGTACAGCGCCTCCGGGTAATACGCCTCTGCAGGATAAAGGGCTACGACACGGAGATAAGCCTGCAAGGCCTCGGTCGGATTCGACTGACCCTCCTGGCACTTACCGATCCCCATGTAGATTTCCGCGGCATAAGGCAACTCGCCCTCGGGCGGCTTCAACTGCTTGTTATAGGGTTCCGCCAGTTCGCGGAACTTCGCCAGGGCCGTCTCGTAATTCTTCTTCACCAAGTCAATCTCCACCAAGCCGATCCGCGCGTCCTGGAGCCGCGGATGGTCCGGGTAACCGGTCACGAACAGGGAAAAGGATTTCTCCGCCTTCTCGTAATCCCCGGCCGCCAGGCTCGCGCGGGCAAAATAAATCATCCCCTTGGCCGCCCAGGCCACGTCAAGTCCCTGATATTGCATCATCACTTTTCCAAGATTTAACTGTGCTTCCTTGATATTGCCTTTCTCGTAGGCCTCGATGCCGCGGATGACGCTGGGGGGAGGTTCCACAGTCACCTGGACGATGCGGTCCCGGGGCACGGTAATCGTGCTCGGAACACCCTGCACACTGATTTCAATCGCGATCCCGTTGGCGTCAGCCGACTTGACTTTCCCCCGAAAGGTCCGGTTCTGCGTGACAACCACATCCTCGGCCGGCGCTGCAAACCCCGCAATAAGAATACCGACCGCTCCCGCCATTCCAACCCATCGCATTATCCGTTGTTGCCAGGATTGTTTCATGATAGACCTTGGCCGCTATGGATCCTGTCAGTCATCCATGGGGAGCAGTTTATCCCAACGGATTCTCAAGCTGTTGCTTTACTGAAAATCTGAATAATGTAACCTTAGCTCTATCCCCATGGGGTGTCAAACAAAAAAAACAAAATAAATCTCGCCATGCCGAAGAAAAAGATGTAACAAAGAGTAAAGACCCATTGACTTGACTTTCTTGAAGGAGGAACCCGTTATGTGGAGACGAGGGTCGTCCTGGAGGCAAATCGTCAGCGCGGGATTGTTCCTGGCTGGAATCGCGGTCGCCGACGCGGACAATAACGAGTTGGCGAAACTTGGCGAAGAACACATGAGCGCCGGGAAATACGGCGAAGCGGTAAAGGTGTTTGAAAAGATATCGATCACTTACGAGCACATCCTGACAATTAATTTCGATCTGGCCTGGTGCTATTACCTGGTCAGCAACTACGAGAAAGCCATTCCGCTGTTTGAAGCTCTATCCAGCGTACGGGCGCCGAGCGAGGAGGTGAAAGAGCAGTCGCTCTTTCTCCTGGCCGAATGCAAAGCCCGCTTGGCCGACAGCCAGGATGAAAAAAATGCCGCCCGCAAGAAGAACATCCAGCAATCGATCGATCTGCACACGAAGTTTCAGACCACTTTTCCGAAAAGCAAATTTTTTCCCAATTCCCTTTATGGCCGGGCTTTTGCGTACTACCTCGACGGCCAATTCGATAAAGCCGAAGCCGACCTGCTGGCCGTCATTAAGACCTATCCTGCCAACGCGGCCGCACGCGATGGCCAGTATCTTCTGGCCAACGTTTACAGCCAGCAGGCCCTGGTTCTTCTCAAGGCGGAGAAGAAAGACGAGGCCAAGCCGCTGTTGGACAAGGCCCGTGCTCTTTTTGGCAAGCTGTCCAAGACCGAAGGCAATCTGGCCATGGCCAACGACAGTATGTTCGCGCTTGCCGAAACCTGGTTTACCGCCGGCTTTTATTCGGATGCGATCCGCTATTTCCGGGAAGTCCGGGCCAAATCCGACGTGTTGAATGACTTGCGGGCACGGCTGACCGTCCTGGACGCAAAACGGGCCGCTGAAATCGGCAAAGGAACGGATACCACCCTGACCGGCACTGAAATTGACAAGCTCAAGTCGCAGTATGCCACTGTCAGCGAGGCGCCGGACCTGATGGTGTCCAGTTATTTGCGCATCGCCCAGTCTTTCTTCCAGCAACGCCGGCTCGACGAGATGCGAATCATCTACAACCACCTGGCAGGATTCACCCGGGACGTTCAGAAGCAGGAGGCCTTATTTCTTATCGTCAACTCCTTCATCGAGGACAAGAACGCCGAGAAAGCCGCCCAGGCCTTTGAGAATTTTCAGCAAAGCTGCGGCACCGTCCTGCCCATCGCCGAAATGGTCGGTCTGGCCATCGGCCAGCTCTTCCTCCAGGAAGACAAGCCCGAGCAGGCGCTGAAGCAGTTTTCCAGGAGCGTCAAGGAATATCCCGGGGGTAAGGGATTCGAAGACGCACTTTACTTGACATTTTCCACCGAGTTCATCCTGAACCAGTCGGAAAACACCAGCCAGAACACCGAGTTGTACCTGGAAAAATTTCCCAAGGGAAAATACGTGCCCAACGCGCTCTACCTCCGGGCCATGAGCCTGGCCGCCTTGGGTAAATGGGACGAGTCCCTGAACACCATCAACAACCTGCTGACCAGTTTTCCCGCCAAAACCGAGACTTTCCAGGCCATCGACGAGGTGGCCTATCAGAAGGGATGGATTCTCTACCAGAAAGCTCTGACGCTGACTCCTGAAAAGTTTCCCGACAAAGATAGCGAAAAAATCAAGGCCGAAAAGAACGCGACCCTGATCGAGGCCATCGCTCAATTTGAATCCTTCCTGGAGCGGTTCAAGGACAGCAAGCTTCGCCCCGTCGGCATGTACCAGCTGGGGATCGTTCTTAATGCGGCCGAGCAGTTTGAGAAATCCCAGGCAATACTGCGGGACATTTCCCCGCAATATCCTAGCCACGAAATCGCGCCTACGGCCCTTTACCAGGTTGCGGTGATGCATTACGAAAAGGAGGATTTCCCGCGCATGGCCGAAGCCCTGGATATCCTGGTGCAAGCGCATCCCAAAGCCCCGATCATCCCCGAGGCGTATTTCTGGCTCGGCTGGATTGCCAAGAAAGACGCCCGATTCGACGAGGCGGTTGAATACCTCAGCCAAGCGATGGTGATGGCGCCGGAAAGCCATTATGCCCCGGAGTGCCTGCTCTTCATGGCACAATCCTGCCGGGAAAAGGCCGATGCCATGGGGTTGCCGACCATGCTGTCCGAAGGACGCAAGGTCCAGTTTCGCGATGCGCTACTGGAGTCGGCCCAGCTGTATATAGACCTGCTGGTCAACTATCCTGACACCCCCCAGGCGCTGGAAGCGATTCCGGCCATGGCAAAGAACCTGTTCGACCTGGTGCTCTACCGCCTGCTCAAGGAAGAGGAAGCTATCGCCTGGTTCAACAAGACCAAGGCGCAGCACGCCTCCGATCAGGTGGCCAAGGCCCGGATCGCGTTCAGCCTGGGCAGTTACTACCTGAAAAACAAGGAGAAGGACAAGGTCCTGGTGGCGTTCAAGGATGCGTTTGCCATCAACCCCGACGTCCGCCTGTCGCCGGTTATGCTCTCGGACTATGCCGAAGCGTTGAAGGACGCCAACCAGATGCAGGAAGCGGAAACGATCTACAACAAGATCATCACCGATTATGCCAGCGATCCGCGCGCCCAGGCTCCGGCCTGGTTTGGCATCGCCGACATCAAGTACCGCCAAAACGATTCCGAGGCCGCCAAGACGGCGTTTGAGAAAGTTCTGAAGGACTTCCCCTGGTACGAGCCGGGCAAGCAGGGCAAGGTCAGGCTGGCCACGATTCTCGAACGCAACGGAAAATTTGACGAGGCCGAAACCATGTACACGGAAGTGTGGAAACAGGAAAAGGGGGGAGGGGGAGAAGCCCGCATCGGCGCCATGCTGGGCGTGGCGCGATGCCAGCTGGCGCGCGCCAAGGCATTCAAACAGCAGGGCAATATCATGCCCATGAAGACGATGATCAAGGCCGCGGACAACAATGTGACGAAAATAATCGTTTTGTATGAGGCCTTCCCCGACTATGTTTCCGAAGCCATGTGGCTGAAAGGGCAGTTGTACGAACTGGCCGAAGAACACACCCTGGCAAGAAAAACATACGACCGCGTCGTCCGGGAATACAAGAACTACCCCACGGCGAAACCGGCCGCCGAGCGACTGCAGAAACTTGGCGGCCCGCTTCCGGACGCCGGTGAAAAGAAATAAGAGGCATCCAGCCATCAGGAGTCCTCCTGTTCCGTTTCACCCATGCAGTTCGGGATTCTAAGCCCTGACGAGAGGCCTGCGCCATGAGACTCACTGAAATTTCATCCAGGCAAATTCCCCTGATCGTCGTGATTTTCGCCGCCATTATCGTGTTTGTTGCGGTTTACACCCGGTGCGTGCAGATGACCGATGCCGAAAAAGCAATCAAGGCGGGCTCTCTGTCCAAATTGACGGCCGTCATAAACAAGCACCCCGACTTGGTCAACAAGCCGGATCAGAAGAATGGGTATTCCCCGCTTCACTGGGCGGTCCTTGGCAACCAGACCAACATGGTGAATTTTCTCCTGTCCCGGGGCGCCGCCGTCAATGCCGCGGACCGTTACGGGATGACCCCGCTCCACAAAGCCGCGGCGTTCGGTCGCAGGGATATTGCCGAATTGCTGGCAACCCACGGCGCAAATCAGCGTGCCTTTGGAATCAAATATGGCGTTATCCGGGTCGCGCCGATTCACCTGGCGGCCGAATCCGGTTTTCCCGACCTCGTCAAGCTGTTCCTGGACCAGGGGGTCGACATCAACATCCGCACCCAGGGGACGAACCAGGTGACACCGCTGCACATGGCCGCCGCCAAGGGTCGGGCCGAGGTCGTGGAAATCCTGCTGAAAGCCGGCGCCGACGTGAACGCGCGAGACGTAAAAAACGAAACTCCCCTGCACTGGGCCATTATCGCGGGGCAGCAAGAAGTGGCCGACATGCTGAAGATTTATGACGGAACGGAATAAAGTTTCCCGCCTTTGAAATCGGGAAACTTTATTGCCGCCGGGCTTTGACGGCCAGGGTCATGGCGACTTCGGGACACGTGAAGGGCGAGTCATACTTCGTACAGTTGATGCAGCCCATGTACAGCTTGTGCATCAGCGTTTCCTTGGGAACTTCCCGGAAGCCGAACCGCCGGAAATAATCCGGCGAAAACGTCAGGACCACGATCTGCGCGGGATGATAGACTTTCACCCGCCGGATCACAGCCTTGATCATAGCGGTGCCAATGCCTTGGCCCTGAAATCCACTGGCCACGGTCACGGATTTGATTTCAATCGACGGATGGGTTGCCCGCCCGATTTCGGGAAGAATCTGCCAGGCGGCTGTGCCGACCATCCGTCCCTGGGCTACACACACCAGGAACCGGTCGATATTCTGAACAATGTCACTGACCGCTCGCGGTATAACTTCCCGCGGATGGTTTTTAATCAGCGTATAGATGGCGCCGGCATCCTCGAATCCCGCGTTCCGGATGATCGTTGCCGCGGAGACTTTCATCATGTCCGATCCTTTCGCTCTTTGCATTATCAGAATGCCATGGAAGGTAACGCATCATATATAGCACGAACTGTTCCTGTTATACGAGAAGAAAAAACTTGTAGTTGCGGCGTCAATTCCTCATAGTGCCGCCCTTTTTACAAGGCGCTCCATCGGGCGCCGCCGAATAGACAAGGAGTCGATCCCGTGGGACGCAATATTGAATTATCACGCGTGCGCAATATCGGCATCATGGCGCACATTGACGCCGGCAAGACAACGGTCAGCGAACGATTGCTCTTCTATTCCGGCAAGACGTACAAGGTCGGCGAGGTACACGATGGCGCCGCCACCATGGACTGGATGGAGCAGGAACGCGAGCGCGGCATCACGATCAGCTCGGCGGCCACGACCTTTTCCTGGAACGGCCACGCCATTACGCTGATCGACACGCCCGGCCATATCGACTTCACCGCGGAAGTCGAGCGGAGCCTGCGGGTGCTGGACGGCGCCGTGGCCCTCTTTTGCGCCGTCGGCGGCGTCCAGCCCCAGTCGGAGCAGGTCTGGAAGCAGAGCGAAAAATACGGCGTGCCCAAGATCGCGTTCATCAACAAGATGGACCGGGACGGAGCCGACTTCTTCGGCGTTGTGGAAAAAATCCGCGATATCCTGAGCGCCCGCGCCGTGCCCGTCGTGATCCCGATCGGCCAGGAAGACGCCTTCCGCGGCATCATCAACCTGATCACCATGAAAGCGGTTGTCTACGCCGGGGACACCCCGGAATATGAGTGCGAGGCTGTCCCCATTCCACCCGAGTATGAGGCCCTGGCCCGGGAATGGCGGGGCCGACTCGCGGAAGCCTGCGCGGAACAGGACGATGCCGCGCAGGACATCTTTCTGACTACCGGCGACCTGGCCGACGCCGATATCCTGCGCTTGCTTCGGAATGCCACCCTTGCACGCCGGGTGATTCCAGTGTATTGCGGGACCGCCCTGAAAAACAAGGGCATCCAGCCCCTGCTGGACGGCGTGGTGCAGTTCCTGCCGTCCCCCGCCGACTTGCCGCCGGCGATCGGCAGCGACAACGATGAGTCCGCCGAACGCGCGGCGTCCGACGATGCGCCGTTTTCCGCGCTGACGTTTAAGATCGTGAACGATAAACATGCGGGCAAGTTGACGTACTTGCGCGTGTATTCCGGTATTATTCATATCGGCGACACAGTTACCAACAGCACCCGGCGGGACGAACAACGGGTGGGCCGCCTGATGCGTATGCACGCCAACCGGTCGGAAGCCATCGCGGAAGCCCGCACCGGCGACATCGTGGCGGCAGTGGGCCTGGGTAAAACCAAGACCGGCGACACCATCTGTGATCCGCGGCATCCGATCGTCCTGGAAGCCATTGAATTTCCGGCGCCGGTCATGTCCATCAGCATCAAGCCTCAAAGCCGGATCGAAATCGAGAAAACCATGGAAGCCCTGCACCGGCTCGCGGATGAAGATCCGACATTTTTCGTGAAGCTGGATCAGGAAACCGGCGAAACGATTCTCTCCGGCATGGGAGAATTGCACCTGGAAATCCTGGTGGAACGGCTTAAGCGTGAATTCGGCGTCGGCGTGACCGTGGGCCCGCCCGAGGTGGCTTTCCGGGAAACCATCACCAATATCGTGGAAGGCCAGTACAAGCATGTCAAGCAGAGCGGCGGCCGCGGCCAGTATGGGCATGTCTGGCTTCGGATTGAGCCGCTATCCAAGGGCGAGGGGTTCGAATTCGAGAACGAAGTGCGGAGCGGCCGCATCCCATCGGAATACATCCCGGCTGTCGAAAAAGGCGTGCTCCGCGCCATGGAACGCGGTCCGTTGGCCGGCTACCCGGTGGTGGACGTCCGCGTGGTCGTTTTTGACGGGTCCTACCACGAAGTGGACTCCAGCGACGCGGCGTTCCAGGAAGCGGCCTGGTGGTGCTTCCGCGACCTGTACCTGAAGGCCCATCCACGCCTGATCGAGCCGGTGATGTCCCTTGAGGTCACTACGCCGGAAGACTATGTTGGCGGCATTGCCGGCAGTATCGGCCAGCGGCGCGGCCGGATTGACGACCTGGAGATCCAGGCGGGACACCGGGTTATCCGCGGCATGGCGCCCCTCAGCGAAATGTTCGGCTATTCCAATGTCATCCGGACACTCAGCCAGGGCCGGTCCGGCTACACCATGCAGTTTGAACATTACGAACCGGTGCCCATGGCGCTGGCAGAGGCGATTATCAAGAAGCGCCGCGAGCAGAATAAAGTGCGTTGACCGCATGGCATTTTTCTCATTGCATGCCGCGCGGAAACATGATCATAATGCCCCTGTTTTTTCGCTCACCCCCGACCTGATCCTTTGCCGGACATGGCCGGACATGGCAAACTTTAAGGAGACTGAACGTTATGGGCGGCTTTATGTTTCATGATATGATTCTCCACGGCTGGCCGATTCTCAGCGTCTTGCTGATCATGTCGGTGATTTCATTGACCGTTATCCTGGATCGCGTAACCACGCTTCGCCGGGCGCGGATGAATGCCAGGTCTTTTGTGGCCGCTCTCATTAAAATGATCCGCGAACAGGGAACCGCGCAGGCGGTGGAATACTGTCAGCGGGTTGCCAAGCCCGTTGCCGTCGTGGCGGCCCGCATTCTCCTGCAGGCCGGCGACCGGGACGCCCGCGAACGCGCCAAACACCACGCACTCCAGACGCAAATCAGCCGTTTGGAATCCTACGTGTCAGTCCTGGGCACCATCGGAAGCACCGCTCCGTTCGTGGGACTTTTCGGAACCGTGATGGGCATCATCAAGGCATTCCAGGACATCGCCATGAACGCCGGCGCCGGTCCCGAGGTGGTCTCCGCCGGCATTGCCGAGGCGCTGATCGCCACCGCCTTTGGGCTTCTAGTGGCCATTCCGGCGGTCATGTTCTACAATTACTGCGTTCGTAAAATCGAAACATTGACGCAGGATATCGACCTGGCCATGTACGACCTGATTGAAACGCTCTGCGGCCAATCCCGATGATGACGGCTCCCAAAAACGGCAAGTACCGGATCATGTCGGAAATGAACATGATCCCGTTCATCGACATTGCTCTCGTCCTGCTCATCATTTTCATGGTCATGACACCGTTCCTGATCAAGTCCCAGATCAAGATCAACCTGCCCAAAGCCAAGACCACGGACACTCCCCCACCCCGTCAGCAGACATTGACGGTGCAACTGGACAAGCAAGGGGTGATTTTCCTTGATGGCAAACCGGTCCGGGCGGACACTTTCGAGGAGCGGCTTCGGACGATGATCGGCGATCCCAAGGAACAGTCGCTGATGATCGAGGCCGACAAGGATGTCCCGTTCCAGCACGTTGTTGTGGTGCTCGATGCCGCCAAGCGGATCGGGATCACAAAGCTGGGCATCAACGTCAAGCAGGAGAAAAAAGGCGCTTCAGCCCCGGCGGCCAAATGAGCGGGATTCTTGCTTGACCAGCGCGGCGACCCGCGCGTGGGTAAGGCGTGCATGTTCTTTCGTGGCTCCTACGAACGCGACCAAGAACGTCCCTCCATTATAATAACGCCATTTTTTCGTGTATTTTGACGGTCTCATGCGGCAAACTAGGAAGGTTAAGTTCATGCCATCCCACGCGTCAAAGCTCCCACCGAGTGTTTGCCCCGTGTGCGGGACCGAAGTGCCGGAAAAGGCGCTGGCCTGTCCCGAATGCGGCGCGGACCATGAGACGGGCTGGAACGAGGAAGCGACCGCCGGCGACGGGATTGATCTACCCGACACTGAGTTTGACTACAATGCGTACGTGAAGCGGGAATTTGGCGCCAGCACGTCAACACCCGCATCAAACAAAAAGATATGGACGGCCATCATCATCGTCGGTATCGGGATCGTTCTTCTGTGGTGGTGGACGCCATTCTGGTAACATAACAGACATGCCGCCAGGCAGGAGCACATCTTGAAGACCCTGGTTTTGTCCGGCACCTTCGGCCGCACGGATATTCCAGGGCACCACTTGGAACGGGCAAGGCCGATTGGGAGGAGCCTATAGAATCCGTCTTATTTCTCGGCCGGGTGTAGTTTCTGCCAGGCCGGGGTTAGGATGACAGCCCTCAGCTTTTTATTGAGCTCTTCGGCGATGCGCATGAGTCCGGGCTGGACGGGGATATCCGCCGGCAGATTGCCTTCATTGGCATATGAATCGAAGTGAATGCCGTCACGGGCGAAGTAGGCGTCACATTCCTTACCTGTCAACAGAATGGCCAGATCCAAAAGTTCGGCCTGGGTGTTCCGAGCCACCGCGCGGGTGATTTCCACGTATTGGTCGTGAATCCTGTTCCCCTCGTCGATGGAACGGATGTATTCCTTGCGGATGACTTCATCGGTCAGGGACCGGCGCGGGGCCGTGATGAGAACGGGAATGGCGCCGCTGCCGCGGATTTCCTTGACGAAGGCTTTCAGCGTAGACCGGTATTCTTCCGGTGGGACCCGAAGCACACGGTCTGCTCCCTTCTCCCGCCGGGACAGGTGCTGGACCGGGCTCAGCGCCCAGATAAAAAATCTAAAGAAGCGTTTCTTCCGCAGGACCTCGAATATCCGACCCGCGACCGGCCGCATCTCCAGCCCCATTTTCTGGCGGTCGCCTTCCACGTTCAACCAGTGGTCGTTCCAGCCAAAAAAAACGGTGACGATGTCGGGTTCCAGCAACCGGCCCATTTTCTGAAACTGTCTCAAGCCCTGGAGCGTGGAATAGCCATGCACCCCGATATTGAACGCCTCCCAGGATTGGGACGTGGGCGGGTTGTTCGTCAGCCGGTCGTGGAGATATTGAGAATATCCGGGCCGGCCTTGTCCCGTAACCGAATCACCCATGCAGATCACGCGCAGGGCGCCGGGTTTCTTCTTCGGATCCACTTCGCGCTCGCGAAAGCCCAGGCTGTTGATGAGGCGACCCTGGAAATAAGTGCCCGGCGTAAATCGATAGAGCAGTTCTGCGTCGGGGGTGGTTTCTGGAACATCAACACCGCCGGCATTGTTCTGCCCCTGAAAAACGATCGGCGGCAATTCGGCGTCAAAGTGAGTCCAAGCCAGCAGGTTTTCAACTACGGCAAACAACAGATAAGTTGAGATCAGCGCCAGGGTCAATTTTTTAAATCCCGCCGTTTCCCACAGACCGCGGACCGGCCCCAACCCCCGCCCCCCTCTCCATCTTTTGAGGAACACGCGACCCAGGATTAATGCCAGCGGTGCCAGAACGGGCTTCCATCCCCAATGCACGGTCAGATGCATGGGGCCGAAACACACCAGCAGTGGGTTCAAGAGCCAAGCGGCGGGAATGACTAAAAGGGTTGCCAGAAACAGAAGGTCCAGCAGGATCAGGATGGTGGAAAGAACAGGTCGAATATAACGGGTTGGAGAAAAAATAAAGCCCATAACAGGTGGCATAGCAATCCCGCCTTACCAGGATTGCGGCTGCAGATAAATTAGCCGCCAGGGGCGGTAATTGTTTCTTTCGGCCGGCAGTCCCTTGCCGGCCGATCGGTCAAGCCTCCGGCGGTCAAGGGACCCGCCTTCTTCCAGAGACTACGGCGAGGCGCGCTGACCGCCCTACCTTTTGAAATTCTATGCATTAAAATAAGGTATAGATGAACGGCGCCGTGGTCTGGCCCAAAAAGATCAGCATGGCCATCAGGAGCAGAACGAGAATCACCGGGATGATCCACCAGGCTTTATTGTGCCACGCAAAGCCCAGAAATTCTTTCAGCAATCGTCCCAGATATTTAAGGAATCGCATGCGATATCTTCTCCTTGTTTAGAGCCTGCGAGTTTTACGAACAGGCTCTATTTAATCCAAAACATAGTCCTGACGCCAGTTTTTCTTTTCGGTCCAGGCCGGCTGGCGTTTCTTGTCCAGGACAAAGGGCCCCAGAACCAGCCAATCCATTTCCGTCCGCATGAAACACCGGTAGGCGTCCTCGGGCGTGCAGACGATCGGTTCACCGCGGACGTTAAACGAGGTGTTGATGATAATGCCATACCCGGTCCGTTTTTCAAAGGCTTTGATGATGGCGTAATAATCCGGGTTGGTGTCCGGCGCCACTGTCTGCACCCGGGCGGAATAATCTACATGAGTAATAGCGGGGATGTCGGACCGGACTTGATTGATCCGATCGCGCACTGTCAGCGTCCCGGATTCCTCGATGCCCCGACACCGGTCGGCCCGAACGGGCGCCACCAGGAGCATGTAGGGGGACGGCCGGTCCAGGTCGAAATAATCCCTAACGCGTTCCTCCAGGCAAGTGGGGGCAAATGGACGAAACGATTCCCGGTATTTAATTTTCAGGTTCATGATCGATTGCATTTTTGTCGAGCGGGCATCGCCAATGATGGACCGGTTGCCCAGCGCCCGCGGACCGAATTCCATGCGGCCCTGGAGAAGGCCAACGACTTGCCCCTCATCCATCAGCTGGGCAATCCGATCGGCCCGCCGATTCGGATCGTCGATGCGTTCTGCGGAATATCCTTTGGCTTTGAGGTAAGCATCGATCTCGCCCGGCTCGAATACCGGACCTAGATATGCGCCCCGCATGCTGTCGCGGTGCGGATTCGCCTGCCGCGGCTGACGATGAACCTGGTGCCAGACAACCAAGGCAGCGCCCAGGGCGCCGCCCGCGTCTCCGGCCGCCGGTTGAATCCAGATGTCCTTAAAGATGCCTTCCCGCAGGAGGCGGCCGTTCGCCACGCAGTTAAGCGCCACGCCGCCGGCCAGGCACAACTGGTCCAGCCCGGTCAGTTTCCGGGCATACCACGCCATACGCAAAACAATATCTTCCGTAACAACCTGGATAGAGCGCGCGATGTCCATTTCCCGCTTGGTTAGTTCTGCTTCCGCCTTGCGCGGCGGACCGTCGAACAGACGGTTGAATTTTTCATTGGTCATTGTCAGACCGTCCAGATAGTTGAAATAATCGAGGTTCATTCGGAATGAACCGTCTTCTTTCAGGTCAAGCAAGTGGTCCATGATCCGTTGGACATATCGGGGCTCCCCATAAGGCGCCAGACCCATTAGCTTATACTCGCCGGAATTGACCCGGAATCCCGTGAAATAGGTGAATGCCGAATAAAGCAGTCCCAGCGAATGCGGAAACCGGAGTTCCTTGAGAATCTTCAGCTGGTGATCGCGGCCGACGCCGATTGTGCTGGTGGCCCATTCCCCCACTCCATCGAGGGTCAGGATCGCGGCCTGCTGGAAGGGTGACGGATAGAAGGCGCTGGCGGCATGGGACTCGTGATGCTCCGGAAAATACAGCGGCTCCTTTACCCGGATGCCCTGGGTTTCCAGCGCGACCTCGATGTCCAGGGGTATCCAGAGTTTCTGTTTCAGCCAGAGCGGCATGGCCATCATGAATGACCGCAGGCCGCAAGGCGCCACGCTGAAATAGGTTTCCAGGATGCGGGCAAACTTGACGATGGGCTTGTCATAGAACGCGACGGCGTCCAGGTCTTCGGAGCCGATGCCGCCTTCGGCGAGGCAGTAACGGATGGCATGCTTGGGGAATCCGGCGTCATGTTTCTTGCGGGAGAAGCGTTCCTCCTGCGCCGCGGCGATAATCTCGCCGTCCCGCACCAATGCCGCCGCCGAGTCGTGATAATAGGCGCTGATGCCGAGGATATTCATTAATATTGCCGGGTATAGAATTTTGGGTCTGACGACTTCCGGTCGATCCAATAGGAATCCCGCCTGCGATCCCAGCGGCGGCACATGGGATCCTTGCCTAGGACTATCAGCACCAGCCGGCCGGGGAACACGCACAGATAATAAAATGGTGTCAACAATAGCCAGGTCAGCCCGATTCCCGCGCCTTGTCCCAGCCAGACACCGACCTTTTCAATACCGTGAAAAACGGCGGGAATGAATAAACCGCTGATCAAGACGACCACGCTCAGGCCATAGAGAAATAAACCGATCCCATAACGATGCCCGATCACCAGAAAACAGGTTGCAACCGCGGCGATGATGGCCGCCTGAATGACCGCGCGCCAAGGACGCGGTATCCGTCCGACCTTGGATATCGCGGCGGGAAACCGCCATGGCCATACCGTCTGCGAAACGCGAATACCGGATTTCTGATTCATAGACAATTAACCCTTGCGGCAAATAACTTTCAGCACGAAATATCCCGAAAGCATACATGGAATTGTTTTCCTGCAAAGCTCAAAATATTCATAATTGGATGGCGAAGAAGGATTGTGCGCGGAACCATGGGCTTGGATTACGAGTCTATGCATTTTGGACAACGCCTTTTGAAAAATTCTTTAAAAAAATATTTGACTGTTACTTCTCAAACTAACATAATTTTTTAAATGAAGGGTATGGCACCTCGACGCCATGGGTCAATAATGGATGGTCGGGCCGCCATCTTTTATGATTCCTGACTCCCGCGCAAGCAGGGGTAAGCAGGGCAAAGGAAGCGGCTTATGAACATCTGTCTTAATCACTACGCGTTCTTCCCGACGACGGGCGGTGTAGAATCACACCTGCTGGATCTTGGGGCTGAACTGGTTCGACAAAGTCATACTGTCCACGCGCTTGTCGGCTCAATGGCCGGTCAGCCGCAGCATTCGGAAATTCAGGGAGTTCAGGTACATCGTCTAGATTTGATGAATTCTGAATGGATTCGCGATTGGAAAGCCAAGCGGGGACTGAAGGCCGACGAGGTGGCCCCGGAAATTATGATTGCGCTAAAGCAAATGTACGCGGGGTTCATCAAAAAACATAACATTGATGTCATCCATGGACATAATTTTCACCATTTTGTCCCTGGCCACGCTCTCACCCTTACGAATTTGTGGGAAAATGGCTTACCCAACGTATTGACCGTGCATGAAGTCTGGAGCGAATCCATCTGCAAGAACCTGCTGCAACGCGCCAAGTGGGACTATATCATCACATTCTGCCAACACGTGATGGATGGTATCCGACAACAAGCCCCTCAGCTGAACAACCTTCGGATGATCCGCCCCGGCATTGACGTTGATCTGTTCTCTCCGAATAATCGGAACAGCAAATGGAAGAATCGGCTCAAATTGAAGGGGCGCCCTGTTATCATTCATCCTACCCGCATGCTTCCGTGGAAAGGGGTCATTTACAGCGTTCGGGCCATGGAGATCGTTCGCAAGGAGTATCCGAACGCGTTGCTGATTATTACGGATACGGAAGATATTGTGGACCGGATCGGTGAACTCAAGGACTACAAGGAAAAAATCCATCAAACCATCCGTAAGAAAAAACTCAGCAACAACATCATCTTCCAGCCGTTCTCGTATTTGGAATTGCCGTGGATCTACAACTGCTGTGATATCATCATCTATCCGACGATTGGCGAGGAGCCCTTCGGCCTGGTGCCTATTGAAGGCATGGCCTGTGCTAAACCGGTCATCGTCACACGCAGCGGCGGGATGGTGGAATCGGTTCTGGACGGCCAGACCGGCTTCGTCATTGAGAAGGAAAATCCAGAGCTACTGGCAGAGAAAATCTTGATCCTGCTCAGGGATAAGGAGTTGGCGGCACGGATGGGGCAGAACGGCCGCCGCTGGGTGACTACCGAGTTCTCGCGCGAACGCATGGCACGTGAAACCGTAGTGCTCTACGACGATGCCCGGCGCCTGGCGGAGGAGCGGCGCCGCAGGGGGATGGCAACAAACGCTTGAGTGAATGTCAGAATTCAGGTGCTGGTTGCGAGGTTTACCATGATGCAAAACTCATTATCCCAGACCATTCGCACTTCTGCATGCCGGTTCTTTCTCGACTATTTTCCGGCCCTGCCCAATGAATTCATGGCTGCAACTCAATAGGAAGTTGCTCGTCGCTGGATGGTCGGCGGCGCCGGGTTGAAGGAAGATAACGTGAGTGGAGGGCGTTCACGACAACAGTAAAAAACGTCTGGAAGTTGAAGGAATTATGTACTCTTTAACCCGCCAAGACCGGCTGGGGTTGATTCGGCCAGCGCTCGATGCGCATATGCTGGGACTTGTTTCCGTAGCACAGATGCTTGCAGACTGCGGGTATCCTTCAATCTTTGCTGATGCCAGCGTGTGTGAGGCCTGCAACAGTCCTGAGGATATTGGCCATTCCAATCGAATAAGGGAATGGATCACTGCCCACCGAATTACAGCCATTGGGTTCAGCTACCGGCTCGATCCACAAGATGGCGCTGATCTGTTTTCACGGTTTCTCCATCAACTAGCCGACCACAATCTGTTACACACGCGGGGCGGACCAATCCGTGCGGTCTATTTTGCGGGCTTGCCGGAAACATGCAAGCGTGTACGCAAACGCTATCCGACTCTGAAAGGCTTTTTTTGCGGCGACGAAACACCGGACGAAACATTACGAATCTTCGGCATAGACACCAGCCTATTGCCCCCTTCAATGGCATCAGGCTTGCGCTATGATGAAGACCGGCTGGCGTTCGGTCGTGAATTAATCCGCAAAGGTGATTATCTGGCGGTGAAGCCTGTGGAGCGTCGTGAGTATAAAACTTTCGGGAGCAGTGCCGATACCGTTATCGACCGTCTGAATCACGGGCAAGCCTGCCACCTCCCCCCCTTGATGCGCGCCCATGTGGGACCTTACCTGCCGGATCGCAAGGAAGCGGTCAGCTTATTCCTCAAATGGACCAGGCAACTCGCCGCCTCCGGTTTTCTTGATATCCTGTCAATTGGAACATCCCAACTTACCCAATCTGATTTTGGCGGCAATTGTGAAGGCAAACCCAACGGGGGCGGTGTTCCGTTCAATTCGAAAGAAGAGTTTGCCGCCGTATGGCAAGCGGCACGCCCCATGTTGGTACGAACCTATGCCGGCACAAGAAATATTCCCGATCTCGCAAAAATGTATGAGGCCACAATAAATATGGCATGGCATGCCCTCTCATTGTGGTGGTTCTGTCGTATAGATGGCCGAGGCCCTTATTCTGTTCTTGAGAATCTGCAACAGCATATCGAAACGCTGAGATATATCGCCGGTACAGGGAAGCCGTTTGAACCAAATGTGCCGCATCACTTTGCTTTTCGCGGGGCTGACGATGTGACCTACATTGTGTCAGCCGTAGTAGCGGCCAAAATGGCTAAGGTCATGGGGATTCGTTATCTCATTCTTCAAAACATGCTGAACACGCCCCGGTACACATGGGGCGTTCAGGACCTTGCAAAATCAAGGGCCATGCTTCACCTGGTCCGCGAACTCGAGGAAGACCGTTTTCAGGTTATCCTGCAGCCACGGGGCGGCCTGGACTATTTCTCGCCGGATTTGAACAAGGCAAAAGCCCAACTGGCGGCGGTCACGGCTCTCATGGATGACATTGAGCCGCATAATCCAGCAAGTCCTCCTATTATCCACGTGGTCAGTTACTCTGAAGCGTCGCATCTGGCTGATCCGGATGTCGTTAATGAAAGCATCAAAATCACGAGACATGCTCTGATAGAGTTCCGCAAACTCAGAACAAAAGGATTGGTTGACAGTATGACGCAAAATACCGAAGTCGTATCCAGGACGAAGGAATTGATCTCGGAAGCGCGTTCTATCATCAAGGCCATAGAATCCGTAATTCCAAACCCGTATTCGGCTGAGGGGCTTTATAAAATTCTTGCCGGCGGGTTCCTGCCTGTTCCCTATCTGTGGGAATGCCGGGATGAATTTCATCGTGCTGTCTCTTGGCAGACTCGGCTGGTTCGTGGTTCAGTTAAGGTCGTTGACAAAGACGGGATGCCCATTCATGCTGCAGATCGCATGCGCATAGTCCTTAATTCCAATCTAGTCCCTGCGTCTGAACGGATCGGACGGAAAAGAAGAAAGAGCGTCAATTCAAATTCGGAGTCGTAATAAGTAAAGGTTGCTGTATGGCACGTTTAAGAGATCAATGGATGCAGACCGCACTTCAAAAAGTGCGAGAAAAAGGTTCTAATATCGCCTATTGTGTTATCGGCGCCGGCCATGGAGGCCTTGCCATGGCCGGGCATCTGGGAATCATGGGTTATTCGGTTAATCTCTTTAATCGAACCGATGAAAACCTGGCGGGGGTGCGTTGGCATGGGGGCATAAAGGTGGATGGCCAAGTGCAGGGATTTGGTCCGGTTCGTAAAGCCACCTCCGACATTGCGGAAGCAATTTCGGACGTGGACCTCATCATGGTGGTGACGCCTTCCACCGCGCATCGAACCCTGGCCGCCAGCATGGGGCCGTATCTCCGCGACGGTCAAATCATTATCTTGAATCCAGGGCGCACCGGGGGCGGTTTGGAGTTTCGTAAAACATTGAATGACGCCAAGGTGACCGCGCGGGTTTTACTCGCAGAAACACAAACTTTTATCTACGCCTCGCGGGCCTTGTCGCGATATGAGGGGTATATTTATCGGATAAAAAATTCCGTGCCTTTGGCCACGCTTCCCGCCTACTGGATTCCAGATGTCCTTTCCATCATCAATATGGCGTTTCCACAGTTTACGGCCGGGAATAATGTCTTATCAACCAGTCTTGAAAATATCGGGGCCGTTTTTCATCCAGCATTGACTATCTTAAACGCAGGATGGATTGAAGAGACCCATGGCAATTTTGACTATTATCTCCAGGGAATAACGCCATCCATCGCAGAATTGCTGGAACGCATCGATAAAGAAAGGATAGCCGTTGCCACCGCCCTGGGAATACACAGCGTGTCCGCCCGCGAATGGCTCTACTTGTCCTATGATTCACCCGGCCGGAACTTATATGAAGCGATTCATAACACCGACAGTTACCGAGGGATCAAGGCGCCGCAGAACATCTTTCATCGCTACATCTTTGAGGATGTCCCCATGAGTTTAGTTCCTCTGGCCTCCATCGGGGCAATGCTGGGCGTGCCGACCCCGATGATCGAGATCATTATCCGGCTGGGATCAATTATGCATAACAAGGATTATTGGAACGAAGGTCGGACGGTTGACAAACTGGGACTGGCCGGTTTGTCTGTCAAACAAATCCGGCAACTAGTCGTGGGCATCGAATAATGGGCATGGTTCAAAACATGCCGTTTTTGGGTAACAAAAGGCAGTATACGATTGATGCGTGCAGGGCGCAAGACTTCGATCAGGGTTTGGCGAAATTGCAAGCGTTCAAGCCGCGCGCTTGAA
>Ga0180015_1000172_pt1 | contig 19367 bp, 17 predicted proteins | sample KR13_S2_MetaG_FD_116508 | JGI IMG/M metagenome (GOLD analysis project Ga0180015, IMG submission 116508) | Groundwater microbial communities from the Olkiluoto Island deep subsurface site, Finland - KR13_S2_MetaG | ecosystem: Environmental > Aquatic > Deep subsurface > Groundwater | place...
ATCTTAGGAATATATATGACATAAGGGGAATAGTTTCTAATAATAAGAAATTAGAGTTCGTGGAGAAAAAAGCGATTTTCCCAATCTTTAACCTGTTTACAATATATGTATTCAAGAAGATAAATAACATTCGGGGCATGAGAAATGAATAAAAAATCAACCAATTTTCTGACTATGATAGTTGTATTGGCTTTTTTATTGAGGCTAATATTTATTTTCGTGCAGATTAAGTTTCATATATTTGATGTCAATTTCTTTGCAAGCGATTCGAGTTTTTATGATGGCATTGCAAAGAATATTCTGGCTGGAAACGGTTTTGGCTATCCAGAACCAACTGCTTATGTAACACCACTTTATCCTTTATTTTTGTCAGCTGTTTACATGATTTTTGGTCATAACATACTTGCAGTCCAACTTTTGCAGGCATTAATAGGCAGCTTGAGTGTTTTATGTGTCTATTTTATTGCAAAAAAGATATTTGATGAAAAAATTGGATCTATCGCTGCAATAATAATGGCGTTTTATCCTCACCAAATTTTCTGGAGTGGCTATATACTGACTGAAACACTTTATGTTTTCCTTTTACTGTTCGCAATATTATTCTTTATCAGATTTTGTGAAAGACAAACTATAGTAAATGCACTGGTTGCTGGTATCTTATTAGGGATTGCTGGATTAACAAGGCCAATCGCTTTTTGTTTTACAGCATTTTTAATAATTTACATAATATGGTTAAACAAAAATAAAGTTCAAGGACTTAAATTTTCCTGCATTTTTGTAATCGGTGTTCTTCTTGTGTCATCACCCTGGATAATTCGCAATTACAATACATTTGGAGAATTTATTCCTGGGTCGACAGAAGGCTGGTTTGTTTTTTACGCAGGCAACAGTCCTGGAGCCACCGGAGGACTCGACGGCTATGTAACGGGGTACCAAGATTTCACGCCACTGAATTTTACCTCTACCAGCGAAAGGAATTTGTCAGAGACCGAAATGAATAATGAGTATAAACTATCTTCGCTCAATTTCATAAAAGAGAATCCGTCATCCTTCTTTAAGATAATGCCTCGCAAGTTTTGGAACATGTGGAGGCCAAATTATGCAAAAGCATCCATTAAGAATCATGCATTGATGTCTTTGCCTTACATTATAATGATTGCTTTGGCACTTTGTGGAATTTATTATTCCTATCAAAAACACAAAAACAAGTTGAAATGGATACTTTATTTTTTTATCGCATATAACATTCTATTCCATCTGATTTTCATAGGATTGATAAGATACAGGTTACCTGTTGAACCTGTGTTGATTATTTTTGCAGCTTATGCAATCAGTTTTCACATCCACAGAAGTCGCCGTATTGAATCCCTTCTTGAGCGTTAATTTTTAGTTTCATCAAGCCACGCCTGAAACATCAGCACATCCCACAAATAATATTGCCAGTTCCTCTTCCCTGAGAGGTGCTCAGCCCATTTCTCCCGGATTGGCTGGGGGTTTAAAAAACCTTCCTCGCACAACCGCCGCTCATCAAGTAACACTTCAGCCCATTCCCGTAGAGGTCCGCGCAACCACGAGTCAATCGGAACACCAAATCCCATCTTGGGACGCTCTATCAGTTCCCGCGGTACATATTTATACAGGACCTGGCGCAATATCCATTTAGTTTGACCGTCTCTAATTTTCATGGACATGGGCAAGCTCCAGGCAAACTCCACCACACGATGATCAAGTAATGGAACCCTCGCTTCCAGCGATACTCCCATGCTGGCGCGATCCACTTTTACAAGAATGTCGTCAGGTAAATAAGTTATAGTATCCAGAAACATCATCTTCTGAATGAAGTCAGGCATATCCACCCACTGCGTTTTATCGGTGATGGCTGTAGGAGGCTCATATGAATCCAACACGATAGAGACAGGATCTTTCCAGTGTGATACAAACCTCAAGTACATAGCTTCCGGGTCATCAACATCCAGTATCTCAGACAGCTTTTGCAGCTTATCGCCTGGATTCTGCTGTTTTATCTTCCCTGGTAAGATGTGTTTCATCTTTTGGAACATGGATTCCCAGGTCTGCGGTGATATTGCAGTCAGCATTCCAGATGCTGCGCGCCGCATCCTTTTAGGCATCCATCCGATCCCCTTCCATATGCTTTTGCCCAAGAAGTAGCGGTTGTATCCTGCAAAAAGTTCATCCCCTCCATCGCCTGAAAGGCTCACAGTCACCTGCCTGCGCGCAAGCTCAGAGACGAGAAAGGTTGGAATTTGTGAAGAATCGGCAAAGGGTTCATCATATAGAGTTGGTAAACGAGGGATTACAGCCATAGCCTGTTCTGGTGTAACATAAAGCTCCGTATGGTCTGTGCCCAGATGCTTTGCCACCGCTTTAGCATATTCAGCTTCATTGTATTCACTTTCGTTAAAACCTATGGAAAAGGTCTTGACCGGTATATCGCTCTGCGCCTGCATGAGCGCTACCACAAGAGAGGAATCCACTCCGCCGGATAGAAATGCGCCAAGAGGTACATCAGCCTCCATACGCATTTTGACAGCTTCCCGCAACAGGGAATCCAACTGATCAATGGCTTCTTCTACCGAGCCTGTAAAAGGTTTGGCAACTCCATATTCAGCCACCTCCCTGGCAGACCAATAAGGGATTGGAGCAGGTGTGGATGTACTATCTGCTCTGTTTAAGGTTAGAATCGTGCCCGGTGGGAGTTTATAGATGCCTTTGTAGATAGAATAAGGCGCAGGCACATAATTATGGCGTAAATAAAGTGCCAGAGCGTCACGATTGATCTCTTTATTAAAATCAGGATGGACACGCAATGCCTTCAGTTCAGATCCGAATAGAAAAGTCTTACCCATCCAGCCGTAATAAAGTGGCTTTTCACCCAGCCGGTCGCGTGCCAGATGCAGACGCTGCTCCTGTTTATCCCACAGAGCAAAGGCGAACATGCCGTTAAAACGCTTTACTGCTTCCTCAAGTCCCCAATGGGAAATGGCTGCCAGCATCACTTCTGTATCTGAATGGCCGCGGAATTTTTGCTCCAGTGGTTCAAGCTCTCTGCGCAGGGTTTTGAAGTTGTAGATCTCTCCATTGAAGACGATTACATAGCGACCGCAGGCTGAATGCATGGGCTGATGACCTGTTGAGGAAAGATCAACGATAGACAGGCGGCGGTGACCCAAAGCTATGCCTGTTTCAGCATCTACCCACACCCCACTATCATCCGGACCACGGTGATTGAGGGTATCAGCCATCTGCTTGACTGTGGTCACCAGCAGGTTGACTTTTTGATGAGCTGAACCGAGAAACCCTGTTATGCCGCACATAGTCCGTTCCAAATTATAATTTCACTCTTTTATTTGTTACCATATGTCATCATATGGCAGATATTACCCTTGTATGCCGCCTTCCAAGGTAGAGCAATATGCCCAGCAATACGGGTAATATTTGCAACCTATAACGTACTGCAGTGCCTAAATTTTGATACGAAATAAAACCATATACAATCGCCCATATTATCACCAACAAAATAGCCCATAGGACTATCGGTTCTTTTAGGTCGCTCCAGCGCATACGCTTGACCGCTAGTAGCAGCATCACAAGCAAAACCAAATTTTCCAGACTCGCAAGTATGCCAAAAGGGTTAATTAAATCACCCGGCAGAGGACGAAACAACGCCGTGAATGCTCCTAAGGGAACGAAGGCTACCATAGAACCGATACTTGTGAACTCTGGTACCTCCTGGGCAGAACCACCAATTGCCCAGCCGCGAGATAATCTGTTCGTAGTTGCAACGAGGTCTTCCGTGGTTTTCAGACCGAACATGTTCATAAATAGACTAAAAGAAAGTAAAAAAGCCACGAACACAATAGCAATTAGTGTCACCTTTGATACCTTGCCCTGCATCCCATCTAATACAAATATTACCAGCGGTGCCAATAAAATCGGCACCAACCACGTTCGGATGAGTGCCACTACTATAATCCCCAGTGCTATGACCAATAGATAACGTAATCTTTTTAGCCGACTCCAACCTACAACTCCATAAACATAAAGGGATATTCCCAATAAGATAATCGGTTCTTTGCCTAAAATTGATGCCCAAAACAAAATAGAGGGGAAAAGAGCAAGAATATAAAAAACACGTTTATTTTCACGTTTCATGAAGATAACAGCTGCGCGGTAAAAAATATATATAGCCACCAAGCCGACCATAGCAAAGCTGACCTTCATTGCGTGATAGGAAGCAGGTAAAACTTGATGATGAAGCCAAGCCAGAATGCTGATGTTTTGAGTGCCAGCACCTACATTCAAACCCTCCCATACAAAGTCGCTTTGTCTGGGGACATCAAAATATCCGTATGCATCCAAGCCGTAATTATTTTCATACAGCAACATGAACCCCAAAGTTACCAGAGACTTGACCAACCACACTACTAATAAACCTATCTTGTCCTTAGAGGGAACAGGCCAAGCCAGAATACTCACTCCCAAGGTTATTGCCCACACCAAACCAATAAAATAATCAGTAGTTACATCTTCCTGAGGAATGTTATGTCCCAGGGCTCTAACTACATCTAAAAAGCTCGGCACGGCCAGCCCAAGACCAATCACGCAGATTGTAATAAGGACGTATATCCACGGTTTGTTACTTGTTTTTGATTGGGTATCCATCTTGAAAACTCCTTCACGCACTACATAAGTCATTAATACAGAACAGATGCGATAAGGTTATCCCATTGCGCAAGGATTTTTTCTTCGCTGTAATAATACTCGGCAAATGCCTTGCCACGCTGCCCCGCATCTCGCCTTGCGGATTCGTCTACAATATACCTTTCTAGGGTTTCTTGCCATTCTTGTTGGGTCCGGCATGCCATTGGCAAGCCACACCGGTGCATTGCCCTTGAGTATGCAGGCGTCGCAGAGACTACGGTCGGCATGCCCATGCGCCAGAACAATAAAAGTTTATTTTCCGGTTTGCCTGAAGCAAGAGGATTATCAAGCGGGATAGGTATTAGCCCCATATCACACGCACTGATGATAGCAGAACAAATTTGCTCGTTCCACTCATAAAGGTAAACATCATCAAACAGTTTGCTGGCAATATTGGCGGTGTGTAGTTTGGGATATTTCCCCAGATACTGACCGTATTCAAGGTCAGTCACAATATGCAAGGCAATTTTATATTTCCTCTTAAGAGATTCGAGCACGTCTTTGATTTCATAAAACGACTGAATATTATGTGGTAATCCTTCCCAAACAAGATTGAAGACATCACCTGCAGAATAATCGGTCTTAACAACACGCATGACAGTACTATGGATATCGAGAATAATATGGACATTTTGACAAAATTGAAGGATATCTTGTTTTTGTTCTTCCGTGCTGCATATTACCGCGTCCGCACGTCGGCACATAACCTGCAGGGTCTTCCAATGATCCAATCGTAAATATTTGCTTTGACCTGCAACATACTTAGCCAATCCCCTCAAGAGTCCTTTTGCGTCCCATCGGGGAATCGCCAGATATGAATCGATAAAATCGTAGATGATTTTTGCATTACCCTTGTGATAGTCGCTCCAGACGCTAAGGTCACCACTTTCTGTTACAACAACCAGATCATAACTTTCAGAAGGTTTTGCTATTTCAAATGCGATATTTCTTTTGTTTGCATAATAGCAGAATCTACGTCTATCACCTGGCTGATCTAACTTATCGCTATACGGAACATAACCAATTCGCAAACCATTCATATCCATACATCACCTCTTTCTAACAGATGATTGACTACTAATCCAACTTGCAAACTCTTCAATATTTGAAATATTATCCAAAGGATGTAATCCATACCATAGATTTTGCATCTTATTGTTTTTCGAATATCTCAATATCCGCCATAAGCGTAGCCAACTTGCCTTATCAACAATAGAAGAAAATAAACCAAGCCAATCCCCTGTTGATAGTTTACGGGTCATAATGAGCAAGTCCCTTAAAGAGATGGTGCCAAATTTATATTGGAGATACCAGGAGTAGACCTGCCTTCTCACATAACCCGCACGGTTGATTTCAATACCGTCAAGATGGTTTTTATAGTTTGACTTTAAAAGGGTAAGCCAAACATGCATATTATTTATCAGCTCATTACCAGGCAGACGATTTTTAAAATTGGATGCTATTCCCAAATAAGCCTGCCCTTTATCTTGTTGATTGCTATAGACAAAATGACCAAAAGACTTAGGCGATACACCAACAACAAGCAGGTTTTCAGGTACGTAAGCCCAGACCTTCGCGTTTAATAATAGGGCATTTAATGCATAGTGATCCGGGAATGGAGGTTGAAATATCCCTTCAGAAATCTTGTTTATCGCCTGACGCGACATCAAGGTTGTTTGCATGTTAAGCGGGATGCGGACCTGAAATCGATACATGTCGCGAACAATAGCAGAGCGCATCTCTGAGGATATCAAACCCTTATTTTCAAAATCTGAGCCAAATTCGAAATGAGACTTCTTATAATAACTTCGCGTATTACCGTTTATAGAATCAGGAGCCACGTAAGTATAAGCATTATAAGTGATGCACTCAGGATTGCCGTATTTTTCCAGAATTTGCTCAATTCTATGAAAATAGCCTGGTAACAGATAATCATCGTCACCAATCATCAGAATATAGTCCCCAGAACTAGCGTGAAGAGCATTATTCCAATTATCGGTAACAGAGATAGGTTTGTCCGTACGAATCACTTTTAGCCGAGAATCCTCGGCAAATGACGCGATAACGGCCTGGGTTTCATCTATGTTGGCATTATCAGAGACCACCAACTCCATATCATGGTACGGCTGCTTCAGAATTGAACTCATGCAATTGGCTAGAAAGCGTCCACCATTACGGGTTGGAAGCAATACTGAGAACTTCATTGATCCACCTTCTTTTGAAGAATAATGGTATAAGCGCTACCGTTGAAATCTCTTCGTTCCCATAGCCCCATAGGTAAACTGACTATGTATCCCAATATAAAAGCCGCTGTTTGTGCCAGTTTATTGGAGAAAAGATTCATTAAATAGCGCTGCCAACCAAATCGGTTCCAGCTCTGTGCCCCCTTATCATTGGAGGTTAACATAACTGGCTCCAATCCAAAAGGCTTTAAACGCTGAATCAAAAGGTTTGCAGGAATAAGATAGAGATGACGAGGTGCATCCACATGGGGCCATGACGAACCCAGCACACTAAACTGAAATGCGCTGGGATTCGGGGTTGCAATAACCAAAACGCCACCCTGAACTAAATTTTTAGCTGCGCTCTCCAAACACGCCCACGGGTTCGGCAAATGCTCGATAACATGCCACAGGGCAATAACATGGTGCATTCCAATTTTTTTGATAGCTTGATGAGGGGAGTCACTGTTAATTACATTAACATCGACCACGTTAGTCAGGTATTCACAACAACGGATATCCATTTCTATTACATCTACTTCAAAACCAGCTTTTTTCGCCTGGTAAGCAAACACGCCATACGCTGGGCCAATCTCGAGAAGGCGACCGGTTGCCACAAAATTTTGGATCATGTCTAATTTATAACATTCTGCCCTTGCTATCTTTTCCAGTTTAGCTGGTGAAGGAATTTGATAATATTTGGCACCATAATAATCTCCTAAATTAGGAGGTATCTCAGGCAAGAAAATTAAATTACACGCAAAGCAGCGACGATATGCGAATGTCTGAGCTGAAACTCGCCTATTCAAGTCCCTGGTGCTAAATATATGGGCTGTCTTGGCATTACAATGGGGGCAGTATATTGTCATTAGAGTTCACCGAAAAATAACATCACAGGCACTAATCCCAGGATTATCTTTCCACCACTGAATCGTTTGGTTCAGTCCAGAATCCAAATTAAATCCTGGTTTCCAACCTACTTCGTTTGTCAGACGTCTTATATCTGCAACTAGAAGTGGTGGCTCGTTATCTAATACTGGAATAGTTCCCAATCTTACCAGATCTCGTCTTTCCAATTTGTTTGCAATAGAATATACAACCTGCTGCAGGCTTACAGGTTGACCAGAAGCAATATTTATTGGACCTTCCACGCTACTGTTCAATAAGGCGACAAAAGCAGATGCAACATCCTGAACATAAAGAAAATCTCTTATCTGATGTCCATGCGTACAGTTAGCTTGCTCGTCCTGAAGCAAGGAATTGACTACGTACGGGATTAATCGTGAGCGATCTTCAAAAGGTCCATACAAATTAAAAATCCGCCCCCATGCAGAACTGAGCCCTGTTTGTTTTGAGAATTGAGCTGTCATCTCCTGCAGGCTATTCTTGCAGGTGCCATACAATGTTGAGGGGTGAGTTGGTGTTACACCTTCGGAGCAGTAGCCAAAAGACCAGTCATACTCAGCGCATGTACCTGCCAGTACTGCCCTCTGTCCATCATACTGACGGAAAAGTTTTAGTAACTCTAAGCTCCCCTGCACCCATCTGAAATTTTCCAATGAATTCCAGTAGAGCCCTGGGACTGCATACCATGCAAGATGTAATAAATGTGTTGGCTTGATTTCGCTAATCAGGGACTCTTGCTGCGAAAAATCGAATAGATCTGCCTTATGGTAGATAACATGCTTCTTTTCAACAGGTTTTGATTTATTGTATAAGGCATGGACCTCATAGTTATTTTTCAATAATTCAGAGACAGCAAATCGCCCTATGAAACCGCTTGCTCCAGTTAAAAGTACTCTTTTCATTGTTTGAATCCTTTATATGATCTGTCCTTATCATAAAGAACAGGGTTAGATATTGGCCATTCTATACTAAAAACCGGGTCATTCCATCTCACCCCGTGTGCAAATTCTGGAGCATAGAACTCAGATATCTGGTAAAGGACTTCTGTATCGTCTGTAAGCGTCTGGAAACCATGGGCACATCCTTCTGGAACATAGAGCATCAAGTGGTTATCCTCATTCAGTTCGACTGCAATCCACTGGCAGTAAGTTAATGAATCGGGTCTAAGATCGATAATTACATCGAAAATGGCTCCCCTCGTGCAGCGTACAAGTTTTGCTTCAGCCATGGGCTCAACCTGGTAATGCATCCCCCGTAAAGTCCCCTTACGCTTGTTGTAAGATATGCTGCACTGCACCAGTCTCGGATTCAAACCGTGACCTTCGAATTCTTTTTGACAGAAAGTGCGTGCAAAAAATCCGCGCTCATCTTCTAAACGCTGAGGTTCAATAATGTGAGCGCCTTTTAATTTAGTTTCGATAAACTTCATTCAAGAACCACCACTTCAGGGATGGGAATAACAAACTTACCACCCCATTCGCGGATATAACTCATCTGTTCCATAATTTCATCCTTGATATTCCACGGTAGAATTAGAACATAATCAGGTTCATCTTCCTTTATCTTGTCCGGATGTTTTATGGGAATGTGCGTACCAGGTAGATATTTATCTTGCTTGTAAGGGTTTCTGTCCACTGTATAATCAAGAAAATCGGTACCTATTCCGCAGTAATTAAGAAGCGTGTTTCCCTTCGCAGGTGCTCCGTACCCGACTATACTCTTTCCTTCGTTTTTTGCCTGGATTAAAAACTGAAGCAGTTTTCTTTTAGTTAGCTTCACTTTTTCGCTAAAATTATAATATGTATTTAAATCAAATATACCAGCTATCTCTTCTTTTTTCAGTAAATCTCTTATATTATTCGTAATCACCTTTGATTTATCATCTTTGTGTCCGGCATAGATACGAAGCGAGCCGCCATGTGTAGGGATTTCCTCTACATCAAAAAGTTCAAGGTTGTGAGAAGCAAATAATTTATGTACACTATAAAATGAAAAATACGAAAAGTGCTCATGATAAATAGTATCAAATTGATTGCCTTCTATCAGTTTAAGTAGATGTGGAAACTCCATAGTAATAACTCCATCAGATTTCAATGCTAACTTCAACCCATTCACAAAATCATTTAAATTTGGATTATGAGCTAGAACATTATTACCAATAATTAAATCAGCAAGTTTGCCGGTTTTTCTTATTTTTTTAGCATACGTCATATCAAAGAATGTAATATCTGTAGGAATACCTTTTTTTATTGCTACTTGCGCAGTATTTGATGCAGGTTCTATTCCAAGGACAGGAATGCCATGCTGTCTGAAATATTGCAAAAGGTAGCCATCATTACTTCCGATTTCTACTACAAATGAGTTCTTATCAAAACCAAAGCGAGTAATCATCATTTCCGTATAATTTTTACAATGCTGCAACCAGCTCTCAGAATATGATGAAAAATAAGCATAATCCGATGAAAAAATATTTTTTGCGGTTTCGAATTCCTCCAATTGCACTAAATAGCATTTTTCGCATACATATACCTCTAAAGGATAATTGGGTTCCATCTTGTGCAAATCATCCTTTGAAAGGTAAGCGTTAGAAAGTGGAGAATTCCCAATTGATAAAAAAGGCACCTCCAAATTAGTATCACATATTTTGCATCCTGGCATTTACATCTCCTTCAAGTTTATTCCTTAATTCAACATATTTTTCAATATGATCAATTCTTTGATCGAAAATCTCTTCACATAATAAGTTGTCAACTCTATACTCCTCTATTGCAAATTTTAAGGTCTGTTTGAGACTAAAGACCGGATACCACCTTAACTTATTAATCGCCTTAAAAATATCTAGATGCAAAAGAGTTGCTTCTTCGTTAGTAGGGGTCTTCTCCTCAATAATATAGTTCCCACTGCCCCACTGCCTAACCGTTTCTTCAACAAGTTGTTTTACTGAAATCATATTTCTAAATAAAGGCCCAAAATTCCATGCACCTGAATATTTTTTCCCATCAGTATATAAAAGTGAACCAAGGGTCAGGTATCCACTTAGAGGTTCTAACACATGCTGCCAGGGCCGGACAGCTTCAGGATTTCTTACAACTATTGGTTTATCGCTCATTAATGCTCGCATACAATCTGGAAAAATTCGATTGTCTGTCCAGTCCCCGCCCCCAATCACGTTCCCTGCTCTTACAGAAGCAATATTTGCAGTATTATCCTGATTGAAAAAAGAGCGCAAATATGAGGATGTGATTATTTCAGATGCCCCTTTTGAAGCGCTGTAGGGGTCTTTTCCGCCCATTGGATCTATTTCGCGATAACCATATATCCACTCATGATTCTCATAACATTTATCACTCGTTATATTGATAGCTACTTTTACTGAGGGTGTATGTCTGACAGCCTCGAATAAATTTACCGTGCCCATTACGTTGGTGCTATAAGTTGTGAGAGGGTCTTTATATGAGTCCAGAACCGTGGCCTGAGCTGCAAGATGGAATATTATTTCCGGCTTAAATTCAGAAAAAACTTCTAATAGCTGTTGGTAATCTCTAATATCGCCATCAATATGAGTTATCCTATCTTGCAGATTACAGATAACATAGTTATCTTTTTTGGTTTTCGATTTAAGTGCATAACCAATAACATTTGCACCAAGATTGAGCAACCATAACGCAAGCCACGAGCCTTTAAGACCTGTATCTCCCGTAACTAAGACGGTTTTTCCTTTATAAATATTATTAAAGATGTCTGTCATTACCATATCTTCCAGAAAGCCTTATTTTCATTCCACAACTTATTCAAATAATCCATATCTCTTAATGTATCCATACATGCCCATGATCCGGTATGTTTATATACCATCAATTGTCCTTCACGTGCAATTTCTTCCAAAGGGCCAATTTCCAGATCACAATTATCATCAGCTGAAAGGTAATCAAATATCCCTTTATTAAACACAAAGAATCCACCATTTATATGGCCTGAACCGGTTTCAGGTTTTTCATTAAAAGATTCCACACGATTACCTTCAATTTTCAACTCGCCAAACCGAGAAGCCGGATTGATTCCTGATACAGTTGCTAATTTTCCATGGCTATGATGAAAATCTAAAAGCGCATTGATATCTATATTAGCTAATCCGTCCCCATATGTCATCATGAATTCATCGTCAGTCACATATTTTTTTACTTTTTTAAGACGCGCTCCTTTAAGGGCCTTTTCTCCAGTATCAGCAAGAGTTACCTGCCAATCATTTTCCTCATGACATTTGTGAATACACATTTTCTCAGGATGACCTAGTTCAAGAGTTACATCATTGTTCATTATTTCATAATTATAAAAATATTCTTTGATCAGTTCTCCTTTGTAACCCAAACTTAATATGAACTCTTTATGACCATATTGAGCATAAATTCTCATGATGTGCCAAAGAATCGGCCGATTACCAATATGTACCATGGGTTTAGGACGAAATTCAGTCTCTTCTCTAAGACGAGTACCAAGCCCGCCGCAAAGGATTACTACCTGCATTAGAATCAAACTCCTTTTTGTTTTTTATGAATAATCCACAACTCACACACTGATTATAGCCCAAATTTCTTTCTTATGTACTGGTATGAAAACCATATTTTTCATATTCATTTATGAACCACAGTTTATAGCCAACTCTGTGGCTTGAGCTATATATCTTAGCAATTCTTTCTTTAAATGGTTTTCGAATATAATTACAGCAACTTTTAGCATGAAAATGATCGCATCTTCTAATCCATTAAATTGCCTACCATTTTGGATTAGTAATCCAATATAGTTTTATTCGGCTTAAAGTCATTGTGGTTGAGCATGGTATGGACAAGATAGTATTTATTGTGATGATAGTACTTTTTATTCATAACTGGATTATTTGAAAGTTCCCAAATTAGGTATTCATGAATTTAATAAAAATGCATACTTCCGCAGGAAACTCCTTCCCACCCTTGAGATTGCCCCGTAAGAAAAATGAGTAGGGTTCATTAATGATTTAAAACGCTGCTGTAATTGTTCGTCTTCTTCCGAATAGTTGATTTTACCTTCAATTCTCTCCAGGGCTTCTAATGCCAAATCTTTGATTTCTTCCGGAGAATTCTCTATCCCTTGTATACCATATTTTGCATATAAAAAATCTGTACGGAAATTACCTATAGGTGAAGATAGAATTTCCTTAAAACTAAGATACCGTTTCTCTTTCACGGACCAGATAAGTTTAGGAATACCTATATCTTCCGGACCATAAGGTAAAACCGCTGAAAACGGCCCGCCTATATTGGTAATCACGCTCGGTACCCCAAACACGCTTGCCAGATTTGATAGCCCTGAATTACTTCCCAGAAAAAATGTACAGCTTGCACATAAAAAAACATCCATCCAATCGCTTTTAATACCAAGGTGCGCATAATCGATAAGATTTTTCATCTTTGGAATGGGTTTCATAGTCGAGTCGCCAACGCGAACAATCCATCCCCCTCTGTCAACAATCTCTCGCATGGCAAGGAAGTAATTATTCACATCGACATTGCGCAGAGACTCTTTATGCTTGTGATCTCCATAATCGTTTTCCCTGCAATGAACGCACACAAACCACGCGCCTTCCGGCATACCAAAATTCTGTAGCACCGCCCATCCACGCTTACGGTCAAAATCTGTCAAAGAAAGCAATGGCGGACGGCCATAATATTGTTTTTGTATTGCGGGAAAGACCACACCTCCGTACTCACCGCAGAAATACTTTTCGACGTTGTATCTGGTAAGCAGGCTTCTCCTTAACGGACCTAATAAAAAGCACAGGGTCGGATTCTCTACAACCCATACATATTTTTTCCAGTAGTTTAAAAGATGTGGGTTCGATACATTTTTACTATTAACAAGTAATACAGATTTATATTTGGGTCGTAAACCCAGAATGCCTTCTTTTATATAACAATCCAACTCACCCGCCAAGTGCCCTATAGCCGGTGTAGCTATCGGAACAAATTTGATGTGCATTACCCAGCAAAAAGGATATAAGAAAAAGCCTATCATCTGACCAACAATGAACTGAAACAATTTCATCAGGAAGTAGAAGATTCCTTCGGTTTCTATGATATAATATATAGTGTATTTCCAAGCATGTAGTTTAGGAGATTTCATTTATGATCAGTTCATACTGCCAAGTTTGACAGTTTTAATTCTTATGAGTGCATATCTAACTTATAGATTTGCCATATTCTCAATTCTTTATCGAATTTTTGGGAATAGATTTGACAGTTGAGGTAAAATTCAAGATTTCATAGAAATATTTTGAAATGTCGAACTCAGGATACTGCACTGCCCGCGTGCCATTCGGCACGGCAACGGTGCCAAATCAATACTATTATCGGAACTATTATGACATTAATTACCAGATAACCCATCGCAACTTCTGTAACATAATAGTATTTGCCAAGAATAAAAGTAGATAAACCAGTAGCCACTCCTCCTAAAACCGATACAAACAAAATGGGTTCTTTTTTATGTGCCCTCATATACAGAGATAGCGGAAGCGATGACATCATTATCACCTGCGCTATTAAAAATATCGTCGTTGGTAAAATGGGAAGCAACCTGAATGCGAATGGATGATTCAGTTTATTAAGGATATAGATCGTAAACCAGGCGGTTATCGCGGCCAGCACTGTAATAATTACAGAGATCTTCGTTATGCGCCAAAACAAGATATCGAGTTTATTATATTCTTTTCTTGCTATCAACATACCGAATTGTGGCACCTTGGGAAAAAGCCAAGAACTTGAAATACTGGAGACCATACCCACCACGCTCCACGTCATACCGAATTGCCCGGCAATAACCGGCCCATGATAATGGAAAATAATCGGCGTAAAAAGTGAAAACACAAAATAACCACTAATCCAGGAAATCGCTATCCTCCATTGCATTGGTAAAATCTCCCTACGCCATTCTATGCGCGGGCCGGTTGGTCGAAAAAGCAATAAAATCTTTAAAAAATTCCAGTATTTATATCTAAGAAATACTCCAGAACATATGAGAACCACTATACTTGAAATCGATGCCGTCCAGAGTTCCGCACCCAATAAAATTGCTATCCAGATAGACAGGCTTGCAAATAATCCCTGCCAGAATCTATAAGTATATACATTAGTTACCTGATTGCAGCCTTCAAGTAGCGACCAGACAGGTACCAGACATATAGTCACTCCAGTGAGCACACTTAACGTCAACCATGGTAATACCCAGTTAATATTTAAATTGCTTGATTGTGAAAAAAATACATATCCTCCCATCCCCAATCCTATACTAACTAATAACCCTCCAATCAAATACCATCTTAAAGTTATATTAGCCAGACTAATGAGCCTTGATAATGCGTTTCTATCGCCTACAATATGTCCGGTTTTATCTATGCCTAATTTGGACCATTCGTGGCTTGCAAACTGAATAATCACAGTACCAAGTCCTAATTCTACAAAAATCTGTAATGCCAGTAGGGAACCGAACGTATAATAATACCCCTGAAGCTCTGGAGTAAATTGAGTGGCAATGAGTAGAGCTGTCATAGGGGCTGTAATTATGCTCCATACTTTTAGCAAAAGTCCAAAAAAAACAGCACGGTCAACTTCTGCTTTAACTAATAATCTCTTTAACAATGTATGATACCCATTAAATCTATAGTTCTGCCGTTATTATGAGATTGATGACATTTAAAATTATTCTTCCGACATATCTATCAGGATACGACCCATTGTTCCCTTCTCCAGAACATCAAGCGCTTCATTTATTTCTCTCAAATCATACATATGACTGATCAGTTTTTTCAAATTTAACCTTTCAGAAAGGAAAAAATCCACATACAACGGGATGTCTTTATCGGGATGCGTCTCTCCTCCCCATGTTCCAATAATTCGTTTGCCTTTGATCAAATCAAAAGGGTTAATTGAGATTTGCTCTCCATGTGGCAGGTTGCCTGCAATCACGCACAAACCGCCATTATCACGTACTGATTGGAAGGCTTTTTCCATTGAATCTCTCCTGCCAGCGGACTCAATAGCATAATCAACTCCACGCCTGTTAGTGATTTCCATTATGCATGAAAAAACATCCTGTTTCCTTGCATTGATTACATGTGTAGCTCCAAATTGAATCGCCTGATCAAGTTTTTGATCAAAAACATCAATTGCAATAATCACGGCAGAGCCTACCATTTTAGCCGCTAATAAAGCACTGAGTCCAATACCGCCAATCCCGAAAATAGCAATGCTGCTGCCCGGAGAAACTTTTGCTGCGTTCAGGATAATCCCGGCACCTGTGGGAATAGCGCACCCCAGCAGGGCTGCCTCACGCAGCGGCATCGTGTCGGGTATGGGTGTCAGCCTGTTCTCACAGGTGACTGTATGGCTCATGAATGTGCTGATTGCACCGGAATTGACTTGCCCCTCTGAACTCTGATAAATCGTGGATGGTACATCTGCGCCATTACCCTTTATCCAGGAGAGTACTACGTGATCGCCGGGTTTGACTTTCTTGACACCACTCCCTATTTCCAACACCACTCCTGAACCTTCGTGACCCAATGTATGGGGCAGATATTTATCTTCTCCACGCTTGCCGCGGATTTCAAGAAGCTGGCTATGACATACACCACTATAGGCTACTTCTACCAATACCTGTCCGGGCTTTAAATCAGGTATCGTTAGTTCCCGTATCTTCAGGGGCTTGTTGAGTTGTTCAAGAACTGCGGCTAAAGTTTTCATGCACTCTCCACTTGATTATGAAATCTCTCTATCGTATCTCTTATTACAGAGGGCATATTCAAATTCCTAATTTGTCCTAATGAAAAAACACCTGCATCCTGCCCTTCCATAAGCTTATATTCCGACCATAATTCAGTTACATCGGACGCAAAAAACCATGTACGTACAACTTCTCCAAGAAAGTCTGAATGGTAATCTGCAAACCATAAATATCTATATTCTGCAGGTTTTATAGAGAGCTCTTCCAATATTTCTCTATTTATGGCCTGAAGCGGCGTTTCATTTCTATTTATCATACCTCCAAAGAGAGACCATTTTCCGGCGGATGCAATTGTTGGTTTATTGTCACGCAATTGCAGAACATATTTACCAGATACCAGTAAAATGGCATGAGATGTCTGAAATTTAATAGTATCAGTGCTCAATTTTTCCACTTGCTTACCTCGTTTGTGCTCAGCTTTTTTAATCTGCAATAAACCACCAATAATCACCGGTGTACCCTACTTCATCAAAAAGCTTTTTCCAGTCATCAACATGCATCATAGTCTCAGCAGTTAGAACCCACTTTAAGAGATTCTGGCGCTCTTGTTCATTACGCCATGCATCGACGGTGATGTAGCTATGGCCACGACAGACACGCTGGATTTCTCGAAGAGCTGTTTTAAGACGATCTATAGGGAGGTTATGAATTGTGTTAATGGATATAACTAGATCAAAACTTTTATCTGGATAAGGCAATCTTTCTGCATTAGCTATTTTGAGAAAAGGCTTAACTGAAGGCATAGCGTTTTCAATAGCATAGGAGCTGACATCTATTCCAGCAATGGAACAATTAGGTATGACCTTCTTAAAATCATAGAGCATAAAACCTTTTCCACACCCAATGTCTAAAATAGCAGCAGTGCTTGGTAAATTGTAATAATTCCTCATGCGCTGTATAACAGATTCCCAGCGTCCGTCATATTTATATCCACCATAACCACACTTGCGGTCACCATCGAAAAAATCTTTGCCAAATCTTTTTGCAATACTAATAACTTCCGGTGTTTTTTCATGTGCACGTTTATTATAATCTCGCAGTGTTTTAGGATGCGTGTCAAGAAAATTAATTTCTACCATATAGGCCACTCTTCACCTTTATTTTAATTGCTTTCGTTAATCCTATATTTTCAAAAGACAAGATTATTCCTCGTTTTTATCCTAATATCCTTAAGTTCATCAATAGTCATGCCCCATATTTCTGCAGTGCGGTATATCCTCTGTTTAGAAAAATTAATTCGATCCCATTCATATGCTCGCAATATGCTCACATCCTTCGCCGTCCATTCATTGGATTTAATTTGGCTAAAGCGCCAATCGACTTTCGGATATTCGTTATTACATACGAGTGCCCCTGTATCTATCGCAATCTTATATAACTTCGTTTTATAAAGGGCAACCGCTATAAATATTTTGATGTAATCTGCTCCACAGTGTTCCGCAAAATTGATAGTCTCCCTTATTTCATCCCATGTCTCACCAGGGAAGCCTATGACAAAATTAGCGATGCAATACATCCCCCTTTTCTTGATTTGTTCTATTATCTCAGGAACCATATTAAGATCTTTTATGGGTTTTTTAACTATTTCTCTTAAGACTCTCTCATTTCCTGATTCAATGGCTACGTTGATTCCAACACATCCAGAGTCCCTCATCAGGTCCAGGAGTTTATCCGTCAATAAAAAGAGAGCAAAAGCTATTCCAGTCCATTTCAATTCCAACTTTCTTTCTATCATTAAGGTGAAAAGTCTTTTCGCATAGTTATTTCCGGCCATAAGGAGATTATCATCTTCAAAAATTATTGATTTGATGCCATATTTCTCTTTTAAAAAGAGCAGTTCATTAACTACATCCTCGGGGTCCCTATATCTTACTTTTTTGCCGGAAATGATTTCGACCTGGCAAAAAGAGCACCCGAAGGGGCATCCTCTTGTTGTGACCAGCCTCGCACAGGGTAATTCCGCTGCCCTGTTAGGACCGAACCTTTGAGCTTTTTCTAAATACGCCTTATAATCGACAAGTTCGTAAGCAGGCCAAGGCAATTTTGAAATATCTTTTACGATTGCCTGATTTTGTACGATTACTTCATCACCATTCCTAAAAATGAGGCCTTCAGAAGGAAAATCAATTTCGCCATTCAAAAATTTTATCAAATTCTTAAGGACATATTCGCCCTCGCCTCTGACGCCATAGTCGATGTTTTTATTCCTCATAACATAATCGTAATTTGTCGTTACATGAACACCACCTGCAATGACGATTATATTTTTATTTACGCTTTTCACAATTCCAGCTGCAATATCCAAAATATCACAATACTCCGAGGTCATAACCGATATGCCAACATAATGTGGATAGTAATCCTCAATCACTCTCCTGAATGCTTCCTGGGTCATATTATGGAACTGAGCATCAACAATCTTGATATCGACGATATCTTTCACCATAGTAGATAGGAGACATAAAGTTGAGGGATTTAAATCCCATACTGTATTAATATCGTCTTTTTGCCATCGTTGATTTGGATACGTTAGCAGTAATTTTTTCTTGGTGGACATTTGCACTTTGTGATACCTCTTTTTTATTATATAAAAGTTGGTGCAATAAAGATTCTTTGTCAGATTATGCAACAATTTTATTATTATTTCGCATCTTTTGCTCAACTCCAACTCCAATCAAATAATTAGCCATTGGATAAAAACCA